>Ga0209138_1000120_pt1 | contig 76457 bp, 64 predicted proteins | sample SaaInl3SG_22_DNA_FD_184645 | JGI IMG/M metagenome (GOLD analysis project Ga0209138, IMG submission 184645) | Marine microbial communities from expanding oxygen minimum zones in the Saanich Inlet - ESP_153SG_22_DNA (SPAdes) (version 2) | ecosystem: Environmental > Aquatic > Marine > Intertidal...
TTGCGGGGTGCAAAGATAGCGAGTCTTTTTTCTTTTATCCTAACACTCCTACCCTTTTTTATAAACTATTTTAACCCAATCGCAGTACAACCCTATTTTACAAGATGTTAGATGATGAAGTTTTTTTAATTATTTATTGAACTCTCCGCACCAGTAAAACGAATACATACCTGTTTAATATTTTAATTAATACTCGTGTTATTTATATTTATAAAGTAATTAGTCAAAATCTGCTATTTATTAAATGGAAAATTTCTCAAATATGAAAAATTAAAGCTTTCGTTTAAGCTTTAATTGAATCTAACACCTTAAACTGGTTAAAAAGAATTGAGTTTATGCGCCAGATTGGGAGCGTAGCTTTTTTTGCAGTGTGCCGTTTTACTTATTTAAGGTAGGGCGACTTTAGAAGCCTTAACTTATGTTAGTCAAACGTGTGCAATAAGAAAAAACTATAGCCGAAAGCTGGAAATACGCTCTAAAAAATAACTATTATTAGGCTTAAAATAAATTACATAACCGTTTTAATCATCTACAATTATTTGATTTGTAATACACTTACTCTAGCACTTTTTCTTTTTTGGGAACAATAAATAAGAGTATCAAACCGATTACAAAGAAAAAGGTGATGGAAAGAATGGATGCTTTTAAATTTCCGGTTAGCGTTAGCATTAAACCGTAAAAGAATGTCCCCATTACTATACCTACTTTTTCTGTTGCATCATAAAATGAAAAATACGATGCATGATCTTGGGTTTCTGGAAGGAATTTAGAGTAAGTGCTTCTGGCAATGGCTTGTACTCCGCCCATTACTAGACCTACTCCGCATGCTAAAGCGTAAAACTGGTTTGGTTCTGTTATAAAATAAGCGAACACACATAAAATTACCCAAAGTGTTACGGTTATCATTAACGTATTGAGATTGCCAATTTTACCAGACAACCTTGACATTACGAATGCACCAACGGCACCTAGTATTTGAATAAGTAGTATGGATACTATTAGTCCGGTATCGCCAGCGCCTTCTGCCCAATTGATTTCTGATTTTGCGAAATAAACAGCCATTAACATAACGGTTTGCACACCGGTATTGAAGAAAAAGAATGCTAGGAGATAACGTTTGAGTCGTTTAGTTTTTTTGAATTCGTTAAATACTTTTTTAAGTTCTTGAAAGCCTTTCCAGATATAACCGGGTTCTTTTTTGCGTTTGTACACATTATTTGGCAGCACACGGTAGGTTATTTGTGAAAAACCTATCCACCAGAGACCAACCAAAATGAAGGAGTAATATGCTTTCCAAAAACTACCAATTGCTTCTACGTACAAACCATTTTCTGGATCAGATGCCATGGTAAAATATAAACAGATAATGAGTAAAAGCATACTGCCAAAATAGCCCATTGAGAAACCTCTTGCCGAAATTTTATCATGATCTTTAGGTTCTGCGATTTCTGGTAAGTAGGAATTATAAAAAACGAGTGAGTTCCAAAAACCTATACTAGCAAAAAAGACGGCTATTAAACCTAAACCTACATGTGTTTGAAAAACAGATAATGAAATACAAGAGATAGCACCGAGATAGCAAAAGAATTGCATAAAGCGCTTTTTATTACCAATAAAATCTGCTATACCAGAAAGCAACGGAGATAAAAAAGCAACGCATAAAAACGAAGCGCTTAAAATAAATGAAATAAGCACTTGACTTTCTATCATAAAACCAAAAAAATCTACAAGAACTTGTTCTTTAAATGTAGAACCGTTTGGACCTATTTCTAACAATTGATTGCCTACTGTAGAAACATCATAGTTGACATTTTTTTCTGCTAAGCTTTTACTGAGATGACTAATTCTGTCTTTACTGTTTAAATATTTGGCTTCTGTAACGTTAGAATAGAATATTGGAAATATAGCCGATGAAATTACAAGGTTGTACACGGAATTTGCCCAATCGTAAAAAACCCATCCCCTAACTATTTTCTTATTTCCTTTTTCCATTTAGTATTTTTAGATCTTAGCAAATATAGTAAAAGAAGTGTTGAAGTGAAATTGACCAAAAGATTAGAACACTTTTTAAACTAAATGAATTAAACAAGACTCATTGATACCAAAAAAAGGAAAAGATCAACTAAGCGTTTATTTTATTCTCCTGGGTCTGAAAATGCTGGATTATTGATAAAGTTATAATCTGTGAGAGTATTTAAAAAGTCTTTGAGCAATCCTTTCTCGAAATCATCTAGCTGAACACCGCCTTGAGAAGCGAACTCCATAAGCGGATCTAGAGTTGGGCTTTGAATTACTCCTGAAGAATAGTGATCAATTACCTCATCTAAGGTTTGAAAACGACCGTCGTGCATATAAGGTCCGCTCAGAGCAATATTTCTTAATGTTGGCACTTTAAACTTTCCTCTATCGTTTGCATTGCCTGTAACTTCTTCTCTTCCGAGGTCTGAGAAAGCTCCATCTAAACCATTATTACTAAATTTTTGAACTTGTGCCAGAGGTCCAGAATGACAATGAATACAATCTGCGCCATTTAAGCTTTTGAATAAATCAAAACCCGCCCATTCTTCGTTTGAGATATTTTGCCATATTACTTCTTCTTGACTAGACAAGGGCAAGCCATTTTCGAACTTGTACATTACGTCATATTTCGATTCTCCCGAAATCATTGTTCTTAAAAACTGTGCAATTGCTTTTGAAACATGAGTAGAGTCGAACACCTCTACTCCAAAGGCTTTGTAAAACAAATTTTTATATTGCACGTCATTCCTGAGCTCAGCAACGGCAGTTTTCCAATCTTCGTGCAATTCAATAGGATTAGATACTGGATCCAAAATTTGTTCTTCTAAAGTAGCTGCGCGTCCATCCCAGAGAAAAAAGTTTTGATAGCCTAGGTTTACCAGCGCCATGGAGTTTCTTGTGCCTTGCACTCCGTCTATTCCGGTAGAGAATTGATTTGGATCTGAAAAGGCAGCACTAGGCGCATGACAAGCTGCGCAGTTCATTGAATTATCTCCACTCAATTTTTCTTCGTAAAAGAGTTTTCTGCCTAACTCTACACCTTCTACGGTTAAAGGGTTATCTTCCGGTATTAACATTTTAGGGAAGTGAGAAGGCTCATCTAAATTATATGGCGTTGCTGTGTAAGATACCTTATCTTTTTTACAAGAAAAGGCAATTAATATCAAAAATATCAGCAGTGAAAATTTTACCATTTACTGCACAATTGCATTGGCAAAATTTGAAATCGCTTTAGCAGATAACTGGGCTTGACTGTCTAATGAGTGTGACGAGTTTTCTGTTCTAACATCAATTGAATTCGCTCCATTATCAAAAAATTCTTCCATTTTAATTTTAAACAACGCGTTATACGTGTTTTCAGTTGTGTTCTCATAATTGATATTCTCTACAGTTGCCAATCTTAAATTAAGATCTTTTCCAACATGGTAAACAAAGTTTTGATCAAAAACACCAGTTTGAGCAGCAGTAGTATCAGCCTTACCTTCTACTTGAACAAAAATATAACCTGGATTCCAACCCCAATGCATCGCTCCAACATTTAAGATATTTAATGGGTCTGTATTCGGAACAGCAGCAGGATCTTGATGGTTTATAGTAGACGGAACACCTACAAACATTTCTAACTTCGAAAATTGAGCGTAGTCGGCTTCTGCTTCTATCCATTTTGTGCCATCCTCTTCGTAGTTATAAACGGCAGAAGCGGTAAGTTCGTTGCCATCATTATTTAAGTTAGTAGCTATGAAAGCTAATTTAGTAAATTGTACACTAAACCCTTGATCTGTAGTGTAGGTCTGGTTTAAAACCAAGTTTTCACCATCAAATTGTGGCTGTAAGTCTATCTGCACTTTTTTTGCAGGTGCTGTAACTTCTGTTTCATTCTCTTCTTTATCTTTACAAGCAGTAAATAAAAGCGATAAAGCGAGTAACGCGACTAGTTTTTCCATTGTTTTTTTCTTATTAACGTAAAAATACAACCTATCGTTCATTTACAAAACATATTTTTAAACAAAAAATAAACATTGTCTTAAACCCAAAGTTATGACGGATAACTATTTAAAAGTTTTAAGTGCTTCTGCCGGATCTGGAAAAACGTTTAATTTAGTACAGGCGTTTTTAAAACTAACCTTGGCTACTGAACAGCAAAAAGCGTTCTCTTCTATTGTTGCAATGACCTTTACCAACAAGGCTTCGTTAGAGATGAAAGAACGTATAATTGATGCGCTAGACCTATTGAGTTATCCCAACCAACCCAATCAAAAAGCGCAACAAAAACGCGATGCTTTTTTGGCGCAAACTGCAAAAAATTTAAAGATTGACCCAAGTACTCTACAAAAGAAAGCAAAACGTGTGCTAAAAGAAATATTGCACCAGTACGAAGACTTCAGTGTTTTAACAATAGATAAGTTTAGTTTACGATTAATTAGAACATTTGCTCGGGATCTAGATCAAAGTGAGGACTTCAATGTAGTATTGGATGAGCGATTTTTAATTGAACAAGTAGTTGATTTAATTCTCTCAAATATTGGACAACCTGAACACAAAGAACTAACAGCTCTTGCTTTACAATATGCCAAATCAAACTTAGACGAAGGAGACAAATGGGACTTTAGAAATAACCTGATTTCATTTGCAAGTTTACTCACAAAAGAAGTAAATCAAAGCTATATAGATAAGGTCCTAAAACTCGATTATACACGAGAAAATTATCAAGCCTTAAAGTTGCAATTGAATAAAATCGAGACTGATTTTAGCGCATTAAAGCTAAAAACCAAAGAAAAATTTGCAAGTTTTGGAATTACTGATTTACCTCAAGGAAAAAGAGGTGTACTAGGATTTATAGAAAAATTAGCACTTCGCGATTTCTCAAAGCGACCAACAAGAAACAAATATGTTGACAAAACATTATCTGGTGAAATTTTAAAACCTCAGCATTTTTTTCCTGAAGAAGCTAAAATCTTAATAGAAAATTACTTCTCTAAAGAATTAGCATTATTTGAATCTTACTACATAACGCGTGCGCTACGTAAAAACTTTTACAATCTGGCGCTCTTAAAATACGTTGCCCAACAGCTTAAAGAAGTAAAAAAGAACGAAAACATCATCCGAATATCTGAATTTAATAAATTAATTTCCAACTTAATAGCCGAAGAAAATACGCTTTACATATATGAACGTTTAGGAAATCGCTTCCAGCACTATTTATTGGATGAGTTTCAAGATACATCACGCTTACAATGGTTAAATTTAATTCCACTAATTGACGAATCTATCTCGCGCGGAAACGACAACTTAATTGTAGGAGATCCTAAACAAGCTATTTACCGGTTTAGAAACGGCCTGGTAGAACAATTTATGGCATTGCCTTCTATTTACGAAGCTGATAAAGAACCTGAGAAATTAGCCCAATTTAATGCGAATTTAACGCGAGCCGGATTCAAAGAAAATTTAGAAGAAAATTGGAGATCCAACAAGAATATCGTTCGGTTCAACAACCTTTTCTTCCCTTGTTTTGCACAACACCTTTCTGATGAAAAACAAAAGGCATATACAGACGTAAAGCAAGCATTAAAGGGAGAAGACGGCGGATATGTTGAAATTATTAGAATAGATGAAAAGCTAGATAAAGAATCTAAGTTGCTTTTAGAGCATAGTCAATTACTAGAATGGATTAAGAGTTGCGAAGCTGATGGTTTTGAACGAGGTGACATTTGCATCTTGGCAAGGAATAAAAAAGATGGTGCTCGGTGGGCGCAGTTTCTGACAAAACAAGAAGAAAAATATAAAATTGTAAGTGCAGATAGCTTAACTATAAAAGCCGATAAAACCATACAGTTATTCATAGATTACTTGAATTTACGCAGAAATTATGCGAATCCAAATAAACAAACTCAATTTGCGGTGAGCTACTTTGTGCAACAAAACCTCGATCCGCTGGTTGCCCTCAAAGAATACTGGAAAGAAAGTAAAGTAGGAAAACTGGATATGGAAACTTTTGTAACTGATTTTTTTGAGCAAAAAGCAAAACTTATCTTTAACTATGATAATTTATACGATTTAGGTCAACGTTTTTCAAGGTTATTTAAAGTTAATGAAATTGAAAATCCTTATTTACATCACTTAATGGAAATGCTCCAAAGTTTTGACCAAAATGAAGGGCCGGACATTAGAGCTTTTCTCGAATTTTGGAACCAAAAAGGTCAAAATGAAACCGTGCAGGTACCAAAAAATAAAGATGCCATACAAATCATGACCATACATCAAAGTAAGGGACTGGAATTTCCGGTGGTTATCTTACCCAATTTAGATTGGAATTTGACTATGGTAGATGAGCAATTCATTGAAAGTAATCAAGGAGATTTACTTTATGGAAAACCAGGAAAAGAAGCTCCCGACTTTGTGAACGAAGCCAAGGAATTTGAATTAGAACAAAAGTTAATGGATGAAATTAACTTGTTGTACGTAGCCATGACCAGACCTGTGCAACGCTTGTATCTACATGCAGCCAAAGGTGCTGGCACTTATAATTCTTTAAACAATTTATTTACAGCATCTTTAGACGATTTGATAGATGCTGATTTAAAATGTACAGAAACAGAAGAACACAAAAGCTACAAATTTGGCGAGCCAGAATTGAATAAGGAGACAAACACAGTATTAGAAAATACGTTTGAACCTAAATCAATTCAAGATTTACTCTGGTTTCCCGAGATAAGTTTACGCGATAAAGAAGCCTTAGAGTCTGAAGATCTGAGTAAAGAGCAACGCTTTGGAAATCAATTACACCTTATTTTAGCGGAAACTGAGCAGTTTTCCGACTTAAAAAAAGTACTAAAGCAACTTAAACAAAAAGATACTTTAGAAAAGGATATGTTGGTAGAGCTAGAGAAAGAAGCAACTAAAGTGCTTCAAAACAGTGCCTATCAAACCTTATTAAAAGACGCAAAAAACGTTTTAAATGAGCAAGATATTATAATTGACAAAACCACCGTAAAACGGCCAGACAAATTACTCATTAAAGGTGATGACATTACACTCTTAGATTTCAAAACAGGAGAAGCTAAAGAGAAGGATTTATCACAACTTCGAGATTACGCCTTTTCATTGAAAGAAATTGGATTCAAAAACGTGAACGGAATCTTATTCTACACAAAATATAACCGTTTAGAACGCGTTTTCTAAAGGGAGATAAAATTTTTGATAATTTGCTTACCCTCATCTGTTAATATACTCTCGGGATGGTATTGAACTCCGAAAATTGGAAGCGTTTTGTGTTCAAAAGACATCACAACGCCTTCTTCGGATTTTGAAGTGAGTTGAAGCATATTTGGCAACGGTTCTTTTACTGCCCAGCTATGATACAAACCAATTGTATACAGCGAAGAAATTTGATTTAGAAGTTGGCTCTCTCCTACTCTTTTACATTTTTCTTGTACACCATGCTTAACTTGATCTAAGTTATAAAGCTCTCCTCCAAAAAATTCGGCTAAAGCTTGCAAACCTAAACATACACCTAAAATTGGCTTAGTTAAGTAATAACGTTCTATTAATTCCATCATACATCCTGCATTTTTGGGTAAATGCGGACCAGGAGATAAAATTATTTTATTATACGCTTTTACTTCATCTAAATTAAGTACATCATTTCTAATTACGGTTACATTTATATCCAATGCTTCGCAATAATGTACTAAGTTGTACGTAAATGAGTCGTAATTATCAAGAATAAGAAGTTCCAAGCGTTTTTTTGATGCAAAATTATTAAACTTGTCGGTAGAATAGACATACCATGAAAAAAATAATACAGATACCCAATGCACCTGCACCAATAGGTCCTTACTCACAAGCTATTTTGATTAAAGATACGCTTTATGTATCTGGCCAAATTCCAATTAACCCGAAAACAGGAGAATTAGTTGACGCTACAATTAAAGACAGTACTAAACAAGTTTTAGAAAATATAAAAGCCCTTGTAGAGACAGCTGACCTTACCCTTAATAATGTTGTAAAATGTTCCATTTTTCTAAAATCCATGAATAACTTCGAAGAAGTAAATGAAGTCTATGCAACTTACTTTGCAAAAAATGCGCCGGCAAGAGAAACGGTTCAAGTTTCTAAACTACCGATGGATGTTGAAGTAGAAATTTCTTGTATAGCCGTTAAATTCTAAATTATGTATAAATCTTGTTTACTACTTTGTATAGCATTTCTTCTTTTTGGTTGTGAAAAACTTACACAGTTTACTTTAGAAGACAATACAAGTGTTATCATTCCTTCTTCTACGGGAATTAATTTGCCCTTTTCTGTTGGAACACCAGACATGACCAATTCATTTGAGCAAGAATTTGAATCTAATGACACTCGAAAAAAATACATAGAAGAATTTAAACTCACTTCTCTTGCACTATCTATTGTAGAACCACCTAATTTTAATTTCTCATTTTTAAAGGATATAGAGATTTTTATTGTTTCTGATGGACTAGCAGAGAAGCGCATCGCTTATAAATTAGACATAGATAATACTGTAGGTTCTACCTTAACTTGCGATATATCCGAAGAGAATCTAGCCGACTACGTTAAAGCAGATAACTTTTCTTTAAAAGTTGAGGTTGTTACCGACGAGTTATTTTCGCAAGATGTAGAAATCAATATTTTTAGTCAGTACTTTGTAGACGCCAAACTCATATAAACTTTGCAAGAACCCACACTAGATATTTCTGTAATTATAGTAAATTACAACGTTGAGTATTTTTTAGAGCAATGCTTAAATTCAACTTTTAAAGCACTCGAAAAAGTAAACGGCGAAGTTTATGTTGTGGACAACAACTCAATTGACGGTTCAGTAGAAATGGTAAAGGAGAAATTTCCTGAATCTATTTTAATTGACAATAAAGAAAACCTTGGTTTTTCTAAAGCCAACAACCAAGCTATGCGATTAGCTAAAGGTGAATTTGTTTTATTACTCAATCCAGACACTGTTGTAGAAGAAGACACTTTTAGTAAATGTGTTGAATTTATGAGAAAACACAGTGATGCTGGTGGTTTAGGTGTACGAATGATAGACGGAAAAGGTAAATTTCTACCCGAATCAAAAAGAGGTTTACCCACGCCATCGGTAGCGTTTTATAAGATTTTTGGAATTTCAAGACTCTTTCCAAAATCAAAAAGATTTGGTCAATACCATCTAGGATATCTGCGTGAATTTGAAACAAACGAAATTGAAATTCTAAGTGGAGCTTTTATGTTAATGTCTAACAAAGCGTTAAGCAAGGTAGGATTATTAGACGAAGACTTTTTTATGTATGGTGAAGACATCGATTTATCGTACCGCATTAAACTAGGAGGTTTTAAAAACTACTACTTCCCTGAAACGCAAATCATACACTACAAAGGAGAAAGCACAAAGAAAAGTTCGATAAACTACGTGTTTGTTTTCTACCGAGCAATGGTCATTTTCGCAAAAAAACACTTTAGTCAGAAAAATGCAAAACTCTTCTCCTTTCTAATTAACTGTGCAATCTATTTTAGGGCAGGATTAGCTTTATTTACGCGCTTTATAAAAAGAGCAACGCTTCCTGTTATAGACGGAATTTTAATTTTCAGCGGATTATTTCTACTCACCCAATACTGGAGTAACTCACACATAGAATTTCCTGTTGGCATTCTAAAATTTGCAATTCCTGCTTATGCCCTTACCTGGATGATAAGTGTATTTTTTAAAGGCGGATATGACACGCCAATAAAACTACTACGTTATCCACTTGGAACCGCAATAGGTACAGCTGTTATTCTGATGGTATATGCTTTATTACCAAAAGAATATCAATTCTCTCGACTATACATTATACTTGGCGCTTTTTTAGTAACCGGCTACTATTTGATATCTCGACTTGTATTGCATTTTGTTATTGGAAAAAAGTTTGATCTTGTTGGAAACAAGAATAAACGCTTCGCTATTGTTGGTTCTGAAAAAGAATCCAAACGCGTATATGAAATTTTAAAACAAACCAACCAAAAAGTAGAGAGTGTTGTGTTTGTTGGTGTAGATATAGAAAAAACAAATACACAAATTGGAGTCGTTTCTCAACTGGACCAAATTACATACATCGAAAAAATAGAAGAAATAATTTTTTGCGCAAAAGACAATTCTGCAGAGCAAATCATTCGCTGGATGTCGCACCTTGACAGCTCAAAAATGGACTTTAAAATTGCCCAACCTGATTCTTTATATTTAATTGGAAGTAATAGCGTAGATACATCTGGAGATCTATACGTGGTAGATATCAACGCAATTTCTAAAACAAAAAACAGAAGAAACAAACGCCTATTTGACTTTAGTCTAGCTGTACTACTTCTTCTTTTATCTCCTCTTATCATTTGGTTTTTTGATCAAAAAAATCAACTCTTGAAAAATTTGTTTTCCATTATTTTTGGAACCAAATCCTTTGTAGGTTACTCCAAACTTAAAGCACAAAATAAACGTGCACTTCCACAAATAAAAAACGGAGTATTAACACCCGAATATGGTTGGGAAACAAAACAGCTCATACCAAAAAAAGTTCCTATACATAAGCTCAACTTAATTTACGCGAGAGACTACACGCTATACAAAGACATCATAATTCTAAAAAACGCATGGCGACATCTAGATAGATAATCTGTCAAAAACCCTTGATGAAACCGAAATTTAGCTTATTTTTGTGCCTCGAAATAAGACAAAACTTATACTAATTATATATGGCGCAGGTAGAAATTCGTCTTCCTAAAATGGGAGAAAGTGTAACAGAAGCAACCATTACAAACTGGTTAAAAGAAGTTGGAGACACTGTAGAAATGGATGAGCCTTTGGTAGAAGTTGCTACAGATAAAGTAGACAACGAGCTACCGTCAGAAGCTGAAGGTACCTTGGTAGAAATCCGTTTTCAAAAAGATGAGGTAGCACAAGTTGGAGATGTAATTGCTGTAATTTCTACTGATGGCGGAGAAGTTCCAGCTGCGAAAGTAGATACAACAGCTACAACTGAAGAGCCTAAAGCAGTCGAAACGGCTATGAAAGCTGTTAATGATGCTGTAGAGATGGCGGCAGGAGCTGAGATTGATAAAAATGGTCCTAGCGGAAAATTCTATTCACCACTAGTAAGAAACATAGCTTCAGCGGAAGGAATTTCTATGAACGAGCTAGAAACTATAGAAGGAACTGGTTTAGCAGGTCGAGTAACCAAGAAAGATATTTTTGCTTATTTAGAAAACCGTGGAGCTTCACCAGAAAAAGTCAGCACTCCAGTAGTTAAGGAAAATACTTCTGCTCCTAAAACGACCGCACCTGTTACAAGCCTTTCTAACACGAATTTCTTATCCAATATTAAACCGGCAAATGTTCCGGCAATGGAAGGTGATGAGATTATTGAAATGGACAGAATGCGTAAACTGATCGCAGACCACATGGTTATGTCTAAACATGTTTCACCTCACGTTACTTCATTTGTAGAAGCAGATGTAACAAACATTTGGAATTGGAGAAACAAAATCAAAGCGGAATTTAAAAAGAGAGAAGGCGAAAACATTACGTTTACTCCAATCTTTATGGAAGCTGTAGTAAAAGCAATTAAAGATTTTCCGAATATTAATGTATGTGTAGACGGAGATAAAATTATTAAAAGAAAAGATATCAATTTAGGGATGGCAACAGCTCTTCCTTCTGGAAACTTAATTGTTCCTGTTATTAAAAAGGCAGATAGATATAACCTTACAGGACTGACGAAAGCTGTCAATGAACTTGCCAATAGTGCAAGAGACAACAAGCTTAAACCAGAAGATATCCAAGGTGGAACTTACACAGTAACAAATGTGGGGACATTTGGTAACGTTATGGGTACTCCAATCATCAATCAACCTCAGGTAGCGATTTTAGCATTAGGAGCGATTAGAAAAGTGCCAGCAGTTATAGAAACTCCTGAAGGAGATTTTATAGGTATCCGTTATAAGATGTTTTTATCTCATTCTTATGACCACAGAGTGGTTGATGGAGCATTAGGTGGAATGTTTGTAAAGCGTGTGGCAGAATATCTAGAGCAGTTTGATCCGAACAAAGAATTTTAGCTGTAACTAAAAGATTAATAATATGTATCCCACATAGTCCTTATATGTGGGATTTTTTTATTTTTGTTGTATGAAATACTTACTACTTTTCACTTTATTAGTTTCGCGCTACGTATCATTTTCATAAGTTACACAAGCAGAGCTTGATGAGTATATAAAAAATGCTTCTGAAAAAGAACTTGTAACTAAGAACTTTGAGTTCTTAAATGCAGGTAATTACTTTTATGCGCTGCAAGTATCTGAAAAGTTGCTTTCTTATCAGCCCGAAAGTGCAAACTATAACTACAGACATGGATTTGCACTGTTAAATTCTCAATCTGACTTTACAAAACCACAACCTTATTTAGAGAAAGCTGGAAGTAACATTGAAAAGAATTTCGATGCATTTTCAACCAAAGAAAAAGGTGCTCCGGTAGACGCCATTTTTCACCTGGCCCGATGCTTACACCTAGACGAACAACTTAGTTTGGCAAAGGCTAAATACCTAGAATTTATAGATCATGCTCAGAAAGGAAGTGAATTAATTGCTTTAGCAAACCTGGCATTATCTCATATTGAAGTTGCCAATGAAATAATTAAATTGCCAACAAACTACGAATTATAAAACCTTACAGAAGTAATTAACCATGATGGACCAGATTACTCTGCAGTTGTCTCTTTAGATGGTACTGCGCTTTACTTCACTTCTCGTCGTTTAAGAGCTGATAGTTCTAATTATAAAATAGAAAACAGAGAGTTCAAAACTAATCAGTATTTAGAAGACATTTATGTATCCTTTACCGACTTTGACGGAGAGTGGGACGAACCTGTAATGCTCGAATTCTGTGAAGCCGACAAAAATGAAGCTACAGTTGCAGTTTCTGCAGATGAAAGACGTGTCTATATTTTTAAAGACACAGAAGGGAATGGAGATATATTTTATTCAGACTTCACTTCGAACCGTTTTCAAAAGGTAAAACACCTAGACAACGAAAATATTAATTCTGACGCATGGGAACCTCATATTACAGTTACTCCAGATGGACAACAAATGTACTTCTCTTCTAACAGAGAAGGTGGTTTTGGAGGTAGAGACATTTATAGAATGGTAAAATTGCCAAATGGCGAATGGTCAGAACCAATGAACCTAGGGCCTGAAATCAATGGTCCGTGGGACGAAGATTCTCCTTTTATAGCTGTTGACAATAAAACACTATATTTTGCCAGTAATGGAGAAAAATCAATGGGTGGTTTTGATATTTTTATTTCTGTACGTGACGAGAACAACAATTGGAGTAATCCGATTAACCTTGGAACACCACTAAATTCTACAGGAGATGATCTATATTACACCACTACAATGGACGGGTTAACAGGTTATCTAACTTCGTTTCGGAAAGATGGAGTTGGAGAAAAAGATATTTATGAAATAAAAAATGATTATCTAGGATTAGAGAATATAGCAGTACTAAAAGGAGAAATTGAAGCAATTAATGGTGACCTGCCGGAAGATGTTGCTGTTACAGTAAGATGCTTAAATTGCGGAGATTCTTATGATAAAACTGTATTCCCTAGATTACGTGATGGGGTATTTTTTAGTTCTTTAGATCCTTGTAGAGACTATGAACTTATTTTCCACTACAATGATGGTAAAACAGAATTTCATAGAGAAACGGTTTCTACGGAATGTGACTTAAAATATGACGAGATTTATAGACACTTGTTGTTAGATATTCCTACAATGACGGCAGTGAAAGAAAAAGACAAAATTTCTAAGTATTGCCCTATTGCTTTTAAGCATTACTTCGGATACAATAAAAATTTACTGGAAACCAACTCTGGAGAATTAAAGTCATTTTTAGATACAATCGAAGCCCAATTTAATTCGGGAAGAACTTCAATTGAACTAAACATAGCTTCTTCTGCTTCTTCTTTTTTTTCAGTTCCTAAAAACCATAAATACGGAACAAGTGATAGACTTGATTTATATGGTCCATACCAATTTGTTGCCTTACAAAGCACGGCTTATAATTGTTTAGAAGAAGCTCCACTACTCAACTCAAAGGACAAAGAACTAGAGGGTAAAATAGAATTAGAAAAAAATCTGACGGTGATTACATCTACTGACGGTGTTGAAGCATTTACGGAGAAAGCTATAGATGCTGAAACTGCATTAAATCAAGCTGCTAGAGAAACATTTTTATCCACTCCATACACCTATAACATTGTAACAGCAGCATTTAGACGAGCGGACTATGCAGAAGGAATGGTAGCTCAATTAAAATCCAGAGGGTTTGAAAATGCTACAATTATTGGTAAAAAAGACGCACTTTGGATTGTTTCGGCAGGAGGTGAAAACACACTTTCAGATGCTGAAAAACTGCTTTTAGAAGTACAAGAAAAAGCCACAGATAAAGCTTATATCTTTAATAAGCGTGAAAAATAAATAACTATTACTAACTTTGAAACGGGTGTGAATTTTCATACCCGTTTTTTTATATCATATCATGAAGTTAAACATCACCCAGCCCATTGCATTTTTTGATTTAGAAACTACCGGAGTAAATGTTACTTCGGATAGAATAGTTGAAATTTGTATAATAAAGGTACATCCAGACGGTAAAGAAGAGAAATTAATTGAAAGAATAAACCCGCAAATAGAAATTCCGAAAGAATCTAGTGAAGTACATGGGATTTATCAAAAAGACATAGAAAATTGTCCTACTTTTTCGCAAAAAGCAAAAGAAATTGCAGCTTTTATTGGCAATTCAGATTTAGCTGGGTATAACTCTAATAAGTTTGACGTTCCAGTATTAGCAGAAGAATTCTTGCGTGCCGAAAAAGAATTAGGTGAGAAAGTGGACTTTAATATGTCTGAAAGAAGATTTGTGGATGTTCAAAATATATTTCACAAAATGGAGCAAAGAACTTTAGTTGCTGCGTATAAATTTTATTGTCAAAAAGACTTAACCAACGCACACAGTGCAGAAGCAGACGTAATTGCAACTTATGAAGTTTTAAAAGCCCAAGTAGAAAAGTACGATGAACTTGAAAACAATGTTGATTTTTTATCTGAATTTAGTAGACAAGGAAATAGCAAAGCGGATTTTGCAGGAAGATTAGCGTTTGATGAAAATGGAAAGATCTGTTATAATTTTGGTAAGCATAAAGGTAAAACCGTAGAGCATGTAGCCAAAACAGAAGCTGGATACTACGGATGGATGATGACAAGTGATTTTCCGCTTTATACTAAAAAAGTATTAAAAGATGAAATGGAAAAAATTAAGCTGAAAAATGCAGAAAACAAAGTACTTCGTAAGCAAAAAGAAGAAGAGAAACTTGTTTCTAAATTAGACGCGCTGAAATCTAAATTCGGAAAATAAATTTTTATGAAGATTATTTGTATCGGTCGAAACTACGCAAATCATGCCAAGGAAATGAATGCAGAAGTACCAAAAGCTCCTGTTTTTTTCATGAAACCTGATACGGCAATATTACCGAAAAGAAATCCATTCTATATACCTGATTTCACGAAAGATCTTCATTACGAGTGCGAACTAGTAGTGAAAATTCAAAAGTTAGGCAAAAATATTGCTGAAAGATATGCACATGAATATTATACTGAAATTGGTTTAGGTATTGATTTTACTGCACGTGATTTACAACAAGAATGTAAAAAGAAAGGCTTACCATGGGAAATTGCCAAAAGCTTTGAACACAGCGCTCCATTAGGAGAAAAATGGATCAACAAGAAAGAGCTAGAATTAAATAACCTCAATTTTCATCTCAAAAAAAATGGAACAATAGTTCAAGTTGGAAATACAGCTGACATGCTCTTTTCTATTGACAAAATAATTGCATATATCTCCCAATTTATGACTCTGAAAATTGGAGATTTAATTTTCACAGGAACACCCGAGGGTGTTGGGCCCGTTGCCATAGGAGACAATTTAGAAGGTTTCATAGAAAATCAAAAAATTCTAGATCTTCGAATAAAGTAAATTCAAAAAATCATTATATTTTAAGCATTAGAAAACTCAAATAATAAAATGACAGATTTACAAATTACAGAATGTCCAAGAGATGCAATGCAGGGCTTACATGATTTTATACCTACAGAAATTAAGATTAACTACATCAACCAATTATTAAAAGTTGGCTTTGATACAATTGATTTTGGCAGCTTTGTTTCGCCGAAGGCTATTCCACAAATGAAAGATACTGCAAAAGTTTTACGAGGACTAGATCTTAGCGTAGCTAAAAGCAGACTTTTGGCAATTGTAGCAAACGAACGTGGAGCAAAAGACGCATCTTTTTACGATGAAATACACTTTTTAGGTTATCCATTTTCAGTTTCTGAAACATTTCAAAAAAGAAATACAAATGCTTCTATCGACCAGAGTTTGGGTAGGCTAGAAAAAATAGTAGACATCTGTTCAAAAACACATAAAGAACTTGTTGTTTACTTAAGTATGGGATTTGGAAATCCTTACGGAGACCTTTGGTCGCCAGATATTATAGCAAAATGGTCTGAAAGGTTGAACAAAGAACTCGGAATTACGCATCTTGCATTGTCTGACACAATTGGTGCTTCAACACCAGAAACAATAAGCGCATTGTTTTCTACTCTCATTCCAGAATTACCCCAAGTAAACTTTGGAGCCCACCTTCATTCTACACCAAGCACAGTTGAAGAAAAAGTAGAAGCTGCTTACCTTTCTGGATGCAGAAAGTTTGATGGAGCATTAAAAGGGTTTGGTGGTTGTCCTATGGCAAAAGATGATTTAACCGGCAACATGCCAACAGATCAAATGTTACAATGGTTTAAAACGAATGATATTGAAACAGGTTTAAACCTAAACGAATTGGAACAAAGTTTGCTACTCACACATAAAACATTTCCCGTATAACATGAAAAATTTAATTATCCTTAGTTTACTTCTTTTATCTTTTTCCTCTTTAGGAGCTACAAAGAAAATCGGAGCCTTTACCGAACTTATTGTAAACAGTAGAATTATTGTAGAACTAATTCATGCCGAAAATCATGCAGTAGAAATTGACGATAACCCAGAAATAGATCCAGAAAAGCTATCTTTAAACTACAGAGGAGATGTGCTTACGATTAGTTACACAGGCAACTTAATTAAAGGTTTACCCGTTAGATTAAAATTATTTTGCAACAGTTTACAAGGTATAAAAGCAAACTCTGGTTCAGAAGTAAGCATGCACAAAGATTTTATCGTAAATGGGAACCGTATACGCTACACTGCTTTTGCTGGAGGTAAACTAAACGTGCACACGCAATCAAAGTATACGGATGTAGAGGTACGCCAAGGAGGAAGTGTTTCCGTTGAAGGAAAAACAGAAAGTTTAACAGCCAAAGTAACCACTGGAGGAATTATTACAACTAGCTTCTTGGAAGCGCAAGATGTAGTTGCAGAAATAAACCTTGGCGGAGAAATAATATGTACTGCTCTCAAAACAATTGATGCTAAAGTAACCAGTGGAGGTATTATTAGTTATATAGGTAACCCTGAAGTGAACAAAAAGATTGTTTTAGGAGGAACAATTGAAAATATTCAAAAATGAGAATAGCCCTTACGTTACTTATCCTTTCTATTCTTTTTTCTTGTAAAGAAGACGTAAAAGAGGAAACATTTATTTCTAAAAGCACGCCAATCTCAACGCTTTTTAATAAAGCTGATTTTGAAAATCCCACAAAACAACTGTTATTAGAAGAAACAGGTATTTGTGGTCGTTTTTTCAAAGATTCAACCAAAATTAGTACGCCCTGCTCTCCACTTTTTTTTGAACTCTACAGTTATTCAGACAAAATAGATTTAAAAAATGGGTTTATACTTCAAACTAAAGCAAACGTAAACGGATTTCCTGCTAGGCGCATGGTAATTTTTGCAAGAGAAAAAGGCAAACTTGTTACTATGAATAAAATAGTTGGGTATCTAGTAGAAAAAAGAACTACTCCTTCTGGTTTTGATGACTTAGTAGTTGCTGTTGTAGACAATGTAGGTGGATATTATGATAGGTATGATGTACTCATTCGTTATAAAAATGGCAAATATCAATACGAGGAAGCACTAGGCGATTTACAAGGTAGGTTTGACGACCAACAGCTTAAAAAAGAAGCTACTAAACAAATTGGAGAAAGAATAATAGAACACAATCTTTTCTATTGATGGTGAAAACAACTCGTATACTATTACTCTCTATAATTTTGTCTAGCTGTATTTTAGACAGCCAACTCCAGCCCGTCGTACATCCAGAATTTCTACATGATGGAAATAGTAAAGTTTGGATTTTAACGAAACAATTTAAAGGAGAGGAAGAAATTGAAACCGGAAAATACGAGAAACAAACAACGTTTACCTTTTTTAAAGATGGTGATGTTTTTATGCAACCCAGACTAAATCTTGGTGGATACGCGGGTAAACAAGGTAAATTTAATATTACCTATAACGAAATAGAAAAAGACACTTCTTTCTGTTTTATTTTTCAACAGCAACGGTTTGATTTTAAGGTGTTGAAAAGTTCTAAAAATTATTTAAAAATCGAGCCAACAGACAGAAATACCAAGTTTAACACACTTGTGATCAAACCGCTAGACAAACCTTTTTAAATTTTAATAAAATTTTACTACCTGTTTATTGACCTCTATTTTTTAACGATTCTCTTTGTTAATCTACCCTTCTCGGTTTGAATATGAATAAAATATACTCCACTTTCAAAGGAAGAAATATCCACGTTCACATTTGTTTTTGCTTCAATTAGCTTTTTACCATCTAAGGTACTGATAGAAAGCCCTAGATTTTGGCTACTTTCAACCGTGAAAGATGCTGTTGTTGGATTTGGATATACAACGATTTCATAAGGACTTAACTCAATATCATCTGTACTTACAGGGTCTTCTTTATTTATTTCAACATCATCTAAATACAACTTAAAACCATCAAAAGTAGTAAGTACAAAGGCAATATAAACCGTACCTCCATTATAACCTAATTCAGACAAATTAACAGAATAGTCTGTCCAAGATGGAGCTGCATCCTCTACGAGGGTTACTGTATCTGCAAAAGAAGTGATTTGATTATCTGTTGTAGAGATAAGTACGCTGTAATCTTCAGGAAATGAAGGATCATGAGATTTTGTTTTCCAAGAAATTGTGTTTCCAAATATACCAAGGTCAACTGCCGGTGTAATTAACCACCTATCTGCCCTATCAATCGGATTAAAAAAAGAAGTAGAACTTGCAACTGTATTGTTACTATTATCGGGATCTTCTTTCGATATCCATGCTTCTGTATATTCAGAAACGGCAGCTTCAACCGTGTTATTGTCGTTATCAATAACAGTCCAATTTACAGGTATTCCACTAGAAAAACTCTCGGTCAAAACTAAGGTTTGAGCAAAAGCTCCAAAAACACAAATTGATAGCAACAACATTAATCCTTTCATGCAGCAAAAATAGAAATTAAGTTTTGTAGAATTACAAAACAGTAGTTTAATATTATTCTTTAACAAATTTTGTAGTTAATGTAGGTCTGTTTTGTGAATATGCTTTAATTAAATAGACTCCGCTAGATAAATAACGAACATCTATATTTAATGGTTCAAAAGAAGTAGCTACAATTGCACCGTTTAAATTAAGCACTTCAACTCGTTCAAAATCACCTCCAGAAAGACGAATATAATTAGTTGTAGGATTAGGAAATATGCTTATATCTGATGCTTCTAATTGATCTAGATTTGCAACAAAATCTATATTAATATTATCTAAGTATAAATCATTCCCACCACGATTATCAAACTCAAATTTAAATTGAAAATCTTCTTCAAAAAAAGAAGACAAGATGTTCGTTTCTCTCGTTATCCATTCGGATGCATCAGGAATAAACTCGCCTAGTAAATCTTCTCCAGATTCTAATGTATTTAAAGATAAAGAAGCAATTGTTGTCCATGTTTCCCCGCAGTTTTTACTTGCTCTCAAGCGAAGTCTAGAACTTATGTTATCGCTTTTATTTCGAAATGCATAATCAAAAGAAATTTTTGTTCCTGATGCTGCAGCAGCAAAGTTTATGTTTGGTCCAACAAGCTCAAAAACCTCATCTGATAATGCTTCAGAAGAATTTAGTTTAATACATTTAGCACTTTGAGATCCTGCTACATCGGTAATCACATAATGTACATTGCTATTAGCCGTTACTTCGTAAAAATCAGTTTCTGTAAGTGTTAATTCGTCTTCAAAATCGTATTGCTTAAACCCGTCAATGTTCCAGTTTTCGTATACTCTTACAAAGTCTGTTTTGGTTATTATATCCGACCCATTTTGATTAGTTACCGTTAACGTTACTGGATATAAACCTGGAGTATTAAATGTAAAAGTCGGTTGCACTTCTGTTGACGTGATTTCGACAGAGTTTGGTACGCTCCATAAAACGGTCTCCGCATATAAACTATAATCTATTGGTTTAAATTCTTCTCCTACACACACAGCAGGCTCTCTTGTTTCAAAATCTGCAATGGGAGCAACATTATTTACTTGAATTGGATTGGACTTGTAAATTCCACGACCATAAGTTGCTGCAAAAACATTACCTGTTGTTTGGTGTACAATAATTTCAAATACAGGGACCATAGGTAAATTATCGTTGAAAGGAACCCAATTTGTTAAGTTATCGTTTGTGTACCACACACCAAAATCCCCTCCAATATAGATACCATTGTTGGCTTGTTTATCAAAAACAATACAAGAAACCGGAACATTTGGTAAGTTTTTTGAAACATTCTCCCAAGTATTTCCTCCGTCTTTCGAAACCAATACTTTCTCTCCAGCAGTGTAACCTGTGAGCGTAACATAAATCCAAGGATTTACAGGGTCATATGCAATACCTGAAATATTTTGATCCGAAATATTAAGAACTGGATTCCAAGTATTTCCATTATTTTCTGTGTAATAAAAATCATTGCCCTTTGACAAAGCTAATCGCATAGAATTACTAGGATGAATGGTCATCTCATCGATAACCGCAGTACCAATTTGCCCTAAAGAAATATTTGACCAGTTTTCGGCAACATCTATCGTTTTCCATACATTTACTCTTCCAGCATACAAATGAGAAGTATTGTTGTAGTCAAAGAAATAAGGCATTACCCATTGTGCGCTTTCTGCAGAAGGTAGGTTCGCCGTTTGAAAGCTTGCTCCTCCGTTTAAAGACCTTCTTAAACCACCTCTTTGAAAACAAACAAACATTGTATCTGGATCAGTTGGATGAAACCTTGCCTCCGTTCCATCTCCTCCTAAAACATGCTCTTCTAATCCATTTCTAATGTAAATTGAACCATTGTCTTGTGTTCCTCCCAAGATGTGTCCTTCATCCCACGTCGCAACATCAAAACCGTAATATTGGGAGATTTGCATACCATTTGTAAGCTCGTAAAATGTACCTGCTGAATCTGGAGTTTCGTATAATCCTCCATCTGTTGCAATGTACATCAAAGTATCGTCAATCATTTCTAAATAGTGTACATCAGGATGTATATAACCCAGATTATTCGGAAAAGTCCAAATTGTTTCAGGTCCAAAAGTTAAACCTCCATCTATAGATTTCCATAAATTAATCCCGGCTACATAGATTTCATCTTCATTACCAGGAGCAATGGCTATATCTAAATCAAACCAACCTTGACCAGTTGCACTTGTTCCATTATTATTAATGCCTAAAATATTTAAATCATCGTATAACAAAGTAAAGCTTTCTCCTCTATCAACCGATTTATAAATACCACTTAAAAAACCACCATTACTTGCTGCTGATATAGCCAAAACTAAATTCGGATTGTCTGGCGTTGTAGCAAGTTCAGTACGAGAGCAGTTTGACGAACCACCTGTTAAACCTCCTGAATTAGTCCAAGTTAAACCCGCGTCGTCAGAATAAATTGTAGTACAGTAAGAAGACATGATTAACCTTTCTGTTAGGCCACCTAAAATTTGGATATCATAAAAATATCCAGACTCTAATTGATCCCAAGAATCACCATTATCAATACTTCTGTAATACCCTCTATTTGTTGCAACGTGTAAATGAGTTGGATTTGCCACGGACCTTACTAGTGCTCTCACATTAATAAAAGATTGTGTATCCCATACTAAGTTCATTGTTTCCCATGTTAAACCATTATCGTTACTTACATACAACCCGCTACCATAACTGTCAAAAACATTTTTGTCTCCAGTAGCAATAATAATTTTATTCGGATTCGAAGCATCTAGTAAAATATCAGAAACTCCTCCTAATGGATAGCCGTCTGTTATATTTTCCCAAGTTGACCCTCTATCTAAAGTCCTCCAGCAACCTCCATTGGGTGTTCCTATTAAAATCTCATTTGCATTTCCTTCTCTTACGGTAATGGTATTAATTCTACCGTGTCCTGGTGCATAACCACTACCACCATTTACCACGTTGGTAGGACCAATTGGCTGCCAATCTCCCATCCTTTCGTTAGATGTCAACCTATATTTACTTTCAAATTTTTTCCATTCTTTCCAAATAATGTCATGAGGCAAAGTTTTATCCACTCCACCTAGTCTAGAATGCACAAAATAATCCCAACGCCAAAACTGCTTTATTCCTTTTCCTCTTTCATAGGTTGTGGTTTCCATATACTGATCGAAAGATTCTTTAATTTCCTCGTAAGTTGCTTCATTAGACAACATTTTGGTAACCCACTCTTGCGCCTGAAATGAAAAAGATAAAAATAATATGGATGTGAGTAAAACAGTTGTGTTCATTCTTTTATGCATGTTATAAAGATAGTGCTTGACTTAAAAAACAAATCATTGTTAGGTATTAGATTATTTATGATTATAGGATTTCTAATTATCATTATTCGCTTAACTTAGCACGCTAAACACGCAATTTTATGAGTGCAACTTTAATTCTGACAGTAATTCTTCTCTACTTTCTGACATTGGTTGGAATCTCCTTTCTAACATCTAAAGGTGCTGGGAATTCAACCTTTTTCACAGGTGATAAAAATTCTAAATGGTACTTAGTTTCTTACGGAATGATTGGTGCTTCGCTTTCTGGGGTAACCTTTATTTCCGTTCCAGGCTGGGTTGAAGGAGAAGGGTTTAGTTACATGCAAATGATAATTGGATACATGATTGGATATGCAATTATTGCTTTCATGCTCATGCCTTTGTATTACAGACTTAATCTGACCTCTATTTATGCTTATTTAGGCGAACGATATGGTCCAATTGCACATAAAACAGGTGCTAGCTTTTTCTTACTCTCGCGTATTTTAGGTGCAGCAGTTCGCTTATTTTTAGTTGCTGATATATTAGACTACTTCTTATTCGATGCGCTTGGCATTTCCTTTGAACTAACTGTACTCATCACACTTTTACTCATCTATGTTTATACCTATCGAGGAGGAATTAAAACTATTGTTTGGACAGATACACTACAAACTACTTTTATGCTTACAGCCTTAATTATAGCTATCTACCTTATTTACAATGAACTTGGTGGTTCTATTTCAAATAGTGGACTCTCATCTATGGGAATTACAGATTGGTTTGTTACGGATTCAATTAATTCGAAAAACCATTGGATTAAATATATTCTAAGCGGAGTGTTTGTTTCTGTTGCTATGACTGGATTAGACCAAGATATGATGCAGAAAAACTTGACCTGCAAGAACACAAAAGAAGCTCAAAAAAATATGCTATCTTTTTCTATTGTACTGTTTGCTGTAAACTTTGTTTTTTTAGTTCTGGGAGCCTTATTATTTAACTATTTACACGAAAATATAGCACTTCAAGAAATGTACAGCGCTATGGAAGAAAGTAAACGCAACGATAGACTTTTTCCACTAATTGCTTTGAAAGGAGAACTGGGAACAGGCTTAGGGATTACTTTTTTACTTGGTTTAATTGCTGCAGCTTATTCAAGTGCAGACTCTGCTTTAACATCCTTGACCACCTCAGCAAGCGTGGATTTATTTGGTTTGGACAAAAAAGAAGACCAATTAAAAGCAAAAAAAACCAGGCAACTGATTCATATTGGAATGACTGCAATTTTATTTATCACCATTTTATTAGCAAATGCATTTAAAGAAGAGAATGTAATCGGTACACTTTTTAAAATAGCTGGTTACACCTATGGACCGCTGCTCGGACTTTTCTTTTTTGGAATTCTTTCAAAAAGGAAGGTCAAAGACAGTTATACATTAGTGATTTCATTACTCGTACCTTCTGCTCTTATTATCATCATGAACTACGAAACACACATATTTGGTGAGTATAAAGTTGGGTATGAATTGTTAGGCATAAATGGATTGTTTTGTTATCTATTTTTATTCATCACCTCAAAATCAAACAGATAAATATGATAAAATGCTTGTAATTGAATACTTTTTTATCGAAATTTATTCAAAATATCCTATGAGCTTGTCACCATATACAGGTCAGTGGACAACCGCTGAGGCTGCACATCTACTGCGAAGAACGTTGGTTGGCCCTAAAGTTGACCAGATAAATACGGCAGTAACTGACGGAATGTTAACTACTGTTTCTAATCTACTAACTTTACCAACATTAGAAGATCCAATTACTTTTAGTGCAGATGAACTGTATACGAGTCTGGGCCAAACATGGATAAACGATCCGTTAGCAGTTAATTCAGACCCCACCATTTTTCAATAGAATGTAGCTGCAAGACATAGGTCTTTATTAGCTTGGTCATCGAAACGTTTGTATTTAAATTCTGACTTTTCTATTGCTGAAAAAATGACTTTATTTTGGCAAAATCATTTCGCAGTTGAATTAACAAACGAACCACGCGCAAACTATCGCTTCTTTAGTTTACTATATAACAATTGCTTAGGAAATGTAAAACAATTAGTAAAAGATGTAACAGTTGAGCCTGCAATGCTTTTGTTTTTAAATGGAAATTCAAACACGTTGTACAGTCCTAATGAAAATTTTGCAAGAGAATTGTTAGAGCTTTATACCATTGGTAAAGGTGCTCAAATTGGTCCTGGTGACTACACAAATTATACAGAGCAAGATGTTGCCGAAGGAGCTAGGATTATGACGGGATGGCAGCTCTCTACCTACAATGCAACGAGTTTACCTTTGGTAGCGCCTTATTTTAATGCTTTCTTGCACGATACAGGTACAAAAACACTTTCTGCAGCGTTTAACAATGCTGTAATAACAGATAATGCAGCACAAGAGTATGCAGATTTTATAGATGTAATTTTCACACAAGACGAATGCGCAAAATTTATATGTAGGAAGCTCTATCGCTTTTTTGTGAACAGTGAGATTGATACTACAATTGAAACAACCGTGATAGACGAACTTGCTAACACACTTGTAACAAATAATTACGCAATTTCACCTGTTATACAAGAATTGCTCACATCTCAACATTTTTATGACATCACCTACCGAGGAGCTATTATTAAGAGTCCGGCAGAATACATGGCTGGAGTCTATAAAAGTGTTGGCGCACCATTAAATTATGATATACAAAGTAACGGAGAGATTTTAACGACCGTATATTACATTACTGGTGGTGCTGGTATGGATTATTTTGCTCCTCCGAATGTGGGAGGCTGGACAGCCTACTATTTGGCTCCGGCTTTTTCTCGACTATGGATTAACTCGGCATATATCAAAACACGCTTTGATTTATCGGACTGGATAACACTTTATAATGGCCCAAGTGCTTCATCCTCTGGCTTAAACTTTGAAAACGATGCAATGGAGCTATTGAATTCTATTGCTACTGTTACGAATGCAGCTGACCCAAATAATGTAGTTCAACAACTCGAAATCTTATTTGCTTGTAAGCCTTACGGACCTTCTCAATTTGCTGGTTTAAAAAGCATTTTAACTAACGGCTTACCTGATTTTGAATGGACAATTCAATACAACGATTATTTAGCGAACCCAGGAGACCCTGTATTTAGCGAACCTGTAGAGAATAGAGTTAGACAAGTATTGTCTTACATTTTTAAATCATCAGAATATCACATCCAATAAATTGAACAGCATGAAAAGAAGAGATTTTGTTAGAAACACAACACTCGGAGCAATTGGTGTTCCTTTCGTGATAAATGAATTAAAATACAATACAGTAAATAGCTCGCTTTTTAAAACCAGTAAAAGTGCTGAGGACAGAGTCTTAGTTATCATAAGGTTAAATGGAGGAAATGACGGTTTGAATACGGTTATTCCTCAAGATATGTATGATAACCTTGCTATGCAAAGGAGCAATATAATTATTCCTGAAACCGATATTTTAGATTTAGGTGTAAGCAATTTAGGACTTCACCCTACAATGACCGGCATGCGAAATATGTTTAATGACGGTAAACTAAGTATTATTCAAAATGTTGGGTATCCACAACAAAATAGATCACATTTTAAGTCGATGGAAATTTGGTCTAACGGAGATATTTCTAGTAACGCAACAACAGGTTGGCTTGGAAGATATTTAGACAATGAATTCCCTGGATTTCCAGGAGCTTATCCAGACCAAGAAAACCCAGATCCTTTTGCAATGAGCATGGGATATGAGGTCTCAGCAACTTGTCAAGGATTATCTAGTAATTTCTCAATGGCAGTGAACAACCCTGCAAGTTTAGGTCAACTTACCTCAAGTATTGATAATTTTGAAAATAGCATATACGGAGATCATTTACAATTTATTTCACAAATTGTTGATCAAAGCAATGCCTATGCAACGCGTGTTACAGCAGCTTTGAATGCAGGAAACTCTCTTTCAGCGCTCTACCCTAGCAACAATTATTTAGCAGATCAACTTCAAAATATTGCTAAACTAATTAGTGGTGGTTTACAAACAAAAATCTACATTCTAAACATTAACGGATTTGACACACACGATGCTCAGATACAACAAAACGATCCGCTTGCTGGTACACACACAAATTTATTAAATACACTATCTTCAGCAATTGAAGCCTTTCAGGATGATTTATCCTTGTTGGGCTTAGAAAATCGAGTATTGGGTATGACTTTCTCTGAATTTGGTAGGCAAATTGCTTCTAATGCAAGCAATGGAACTGATCATGGTGATGCAGCACCTATGTTTTTATTTGGATCTTGTATTAACAATTCGGTAATTGGTTCAAATCCTGTTATCACAGATACGATCGTAAATCAAGCTGGTGTAGACATGGAATTTGATTTCAGAAATATTTATGCTTCAATTTTAAAAGATTGGTTTCAAGCAGATGCATCAGACATACAAGCCATGTTTGAACAACCGGTAAGTTTTACCCCGCTAGCAGCAGCGTGTAACTCAAGTATTGGATTAGATGAATACACCTTGGATAAAGAAACGCTTATCGTTTATCCCAATCCGGCGGTAGACCAAGCTACTGTTCGTTTTGAATGTTTACATGAACAAGTTAAGCTGGCAATTTATGACCTAAACGGTAAAATGCTGATAGAAGTATTTGAGCAGCAAATTAACAAAGGAAAGCACGAAGTTAAACTAAACTTAACAGGTCTCACTCCAGGTACATATACGGTTCAGGTTATTAAACTGAGTGGAATTTTAAATGCTAGATTCATTAAGCGTTAAAACGATAAAAGTAATTTGAATACCAAGCACACATGCTAAAACTAGTGCGCTTTTGTTTGCAGTGCGTTGTACTTCTGTGCAAAAAGTACCTAAAAAGGGTATATTTTAGCTAGTGGAGTGAATATTTATCAAACCTTTACTGGGCGACATTTTTTTCTTACAAACTAATCAATGTGAGGTAATATGGAATTCCTATCATCACATTGATAGGAAAAGTTATACCCAATGCCATAGGTAAGTATAACCCAGGGTTTGCCTCAGGTATAGACGTTTTCATGGCTGCAGGAACTGCAATATACGAAGCACTTGCACCTAAAATAGCAAACAACAATTGATTACCGGCAGAAGCCGTAAATTGTGCGCTTATATACAACGAAATTGTACCAAATACAAAAGGCATTAAAATAGAAAACAAGAACGGATAAATACCTTTTTTAAACATAGTTTGCAAGTGTTTCCCACTCGAAATACCCATATCTAACAAGAAAATAGCCAAAAAGCCTTTGAACAAATCATTTGTAAACGGTTTTATTCCTTCGGCTTGCTGTTCGTTAGCTAAAAACCCAATAATCAAACTACCTATTATTAAAAAAACACTTGCGTTTGTAAAAGAATGTTTCAAGATAGTCCCCATACTTGCGGTTGACTTCTGCTTTTTATTGAACATTCTATAGAGTAAAACACCAACAATAATAGCAGGAGCCTCCATCCCAGCCATAACGGCAACCATATGACCATCAAAAGGAATTCCTTTAGACTCTAAAACAGCTATTGCAGTAACAAATGTAACTGCACTCACAGAACCGTATGACGCAGCAATCGCAGCTGAATTAGCTGTATTAAACTTACTACGTAAAATAAAAAATGCAATAAATGGAATAGCCAACGCAATAAAAACACCAAAACAAATACTAATAATCAGCTCAGAACTTAAAGCGCTATGTGATAATTCTTGACCGCCTTTAAACCCAATCGAAAAAAGAAGATACATAGAAATAAACTTCGAAGAACTATCAGGAATGGCTAAATCACTCTTTACTCGAACGGCAATAATACCTAATAAGAAAAATAAAAGTGCAGGACTGGTGAGGTTGGTAATTAAATTTTGAATATCCATATTAAGGCTTATCTCTTTTTTAGCTCGGCTTCAGAATAAATCTGACTACCGTAAAAAATCATATATAACTTCGTTCTTCAAAGAAATATAAATTTCAATTAATTGTTTTTTTGTTTTTTTTCTGCGCCAAAGTTCATAATTTTGATTTATAAATTTTTATTTATCTTTTTTATATAATACATAAGTAATAATTAATGAACTATACACTTCATCAACTCAAGATATTTAAAACCATAAGCGAGTGTAAAAGCATAACAAAAGCTGCAGAATTACTGCATTTAACCCAACCTGCTGTTTCTATACAATTAAAAAAATTACAAGATCAATTTGAAATTCCTTTAACTGAAAAAATAGGAAGAAAAATCTTTTTAACCGATTTTGGAAACGAAATAGCCGCGGTGAGCGAACGTATTTTAAGAGAGTCTGAAGGACTAAAACACACTGTAAGTCAATTTAGAGGAATATTAACCGGAAAATTAAAATTTAGTATTGTTTCTACAGGAAAATATGTAATTCCATACTTTTTACAGCCTTTTATTGAACAATTTCCATCTATAGATATAAGTATTGATGTTTCAAATAAATCTAATGTATTAAGAGGACTTACGAACAACACGAATGATTTCTATCTTGTTTCTGTTTTACCGAAAGACATAAATATCAATGCAATTGAGCTCATGCCAAATAAGCTGTATCTTTTCGGAAGTACCTTAAACAATAATACGCCTGATATTTCAAACCTATCTGGTACCACATTACTTTTTAGAGAAGCAGGTTCTGCAACACGAATGGTTATGGAGAATTATTTAAAAGAAAATAACATAACGGGCTATAAATCAATGGAACTTGTTTCAAACGAAGCCGTAAAACAAGCCGTATGTGCAGGCATGGGATTCTCGATTATGCCCTTAATTGGATCTACCAACGAAATAGCCAACAAGAGCATGCGTATTATAGAAATGGACAACTTACCCATTACCACCAGTTGGTTTTTAATTTACCATAAAGATAAAGCGCTTACACCAGCAGCTAGAGCATTTATTCAGTTTCTTAACGAAAATAAAGAAGCAATTGTACGTAGACAGTTTAAAACAGAACTGTAAATTCTCTTTCTTTTACTGCTGTTATGAACTTTTCTAATTTCTCTAAGGTTACGTACTCCATTACTACGATTTTATACCATTTGGGATCTTGATGATTGTCTGGGACTAAAATAAACTGAGCTGCATGGAAACTTTGTCTTTTTCCTACGTGTTCCTTTTGGAGCTTTCTAGGAATTAATATTTCAAGTTTTGTCCTACTAATTCCTCTTCCGTTTGGTACCCAAACATTTCTAGCATTTTAGGATTAATCGTTTCAATTATCACTTCTTTATTTACCACAAGTAAACCCTCGTTACTATTCTCAAATATTTTATGAAATTGTTGTTGCATGGGAAAACAAATATAATGTATAAAAATACAGAAGCTTACTCAAAAAGGAGTAAGCTTCTTTAAACTATTTATTTTCTATAAAAATTAGACTATTTTGCTTTATAGCAATGTTTTTTGTTCTTGATATGCCGAAATTTTTAAATTATTATTCTCTTTTAGTCCAGCAAAACTGCTATCTATACCTATGAATATAGAATTAGGCACTGCTGCTTTTTTAAATTCTTCTGCTTCCCACGTGTCCAAAATCAACACATCCGGTTCTTGACTTAAAGCTTCAAAAGCTTCTACAGAAAGTGCACGATTAGCATTATTTTTAACCTCATCTAAACTTTTGTAGCCCTTGATATTAATCAGAACGTTTTGAGGAAAATATCCGGGTGGAGGCATTAAACCATGAAGTACTTCTTCTACAAATTGAGTTTCTGTTAACCCTTCTCTCAACGCATAGTTTGTTTTTTTCTGATTGCCTAATGAATCCCAACGTTTATCCCTCATATTTTTACCACAAGCACTTCCTTTTCCATGATTTGGATATACTATTAAATCATCGCTAAGTGCTTTGATTTTATGATGGAGTGAATGATACAAGTGTTTTGCTAGCTTTTCTTCCGTTAAATCAGGAATAACCTTTTGCGCTAAATCTGGTCTTCCTACGTCTCCAATAAAAAGTGTATCACCTGAGAATAATGCCTTTTCATTTCCATTTTCATCTATCAAAAGTAAGCAAGAGCTTTCTAGCGTATGTCCGGGCGTATGAATTAGCTTCACTTTCAAATTACCTACCTCAAACACTTGCTGATCTTTTGCTACAATTTTATCAAAACCGGTTTCCATTTCGGTTGGTCCATAAACAATTTCAGCTCCCGTTTTGGCTGCTAAATCTATATGACCAGAAACAAAATCTGCATGAAAATGTGTTTCGAAGACATATTTAATCTTCGCATTGTCCTCTTTGGCAAAAGCCAATATTTCATCAAGATCTCTCATCGGGTCTACTACAAAGGCTTCTCCGTTTGAAGAAACATAATAAGCTGCCTCTGCTAAGCAAGAGGTATATATTTGTTCTATTCTCATTTTACTTGTTTTTTATTTTACATGTAGATACTCCAAGTAATTTGTAAAGCGGACAGAAACCGACCAATCCTGTAATCAGTAAAACAGAACCGACTACCAATAAAATATAAGAGTAAGGAGCTGTTAATTTTCCTAAAATGAAAAGAACTAAAACAAGGGCGAAAGCACTTATTCGTAAAATCCTATCAAAATTTGCTACGTTGAATTTCATAACTTCTAGTTTTAAAGTTTGATTCAAACCTAACTGGAAATCTGCGAATTAAGAATGACAAATGTCAACCCACTAACTGATTTGAATCTTGCTTTCTCCAAAAGTAGAAGAGTAATAATCCAATCAAATAAGCAATTGCATCCCAGAAGTCTGCGGTATGGTTAATATTTGTTCGAGGCAAGAGAATCTCAAACACGAGTACACAGATTACGAAAGAGAATATAAGTTGAGGTACAGATAGCTCTATCTGCTTGTCTTGTTTTACCTCTCTAATTATAGCAAGTGCAATAGTGTTTACCAAAAATAAACAACAGAAGTCTGCCCAATAAAATCGAATAAAAGGTAGCATAGGGAAATCTATTTGTTTTAAAAAGTAAAATAGTAGATACCCCAGAGATATGACTAAAAATAGCGGTTTTAAAAGTAGGGTTTTCATTATCCGGAGCCCAATACAGCGATATACAACATGAGTACTACTAATCCTACATAAATTGACCAAACGCTCATGATTATGTAGTACAATATTTTTTTCAGTGGATTTTTAGAGTGATAGAGACTATCCAAATATTGTTTCATTTTTGAAGACATCTCCGGTTTTGCGAGCTTAGTCTGTTGCTCTTGCTCCGATAATTCTGGAGTTGAAGAATTTTTGTATTGCGGAAAAGCAAAGTTGCAATTATCACACGCTATAGTAGAATTGCTCCACTCTCCACATTTCTTACATTTAATTTGCCTCACGTTGTAAAGGTAATAAAATAGTGAATTTAGATCAGACCTTAAATATTAATCTCGGTATATATTCTGAACAAAACATCTGTTTTCAGTATCTAAAATTTTTATATTCGCATTATGAAAAATATCCTCCACTTTTTACTCGTTTTATTCGCTACGTTCGCTGTTGCTCAAAAAGATAGTCCTAAATTAGTAGTTGGTATCGTTGTGGACCAGATGCGTTACGACTATCTGTATAGGTTTCAAGACAAATTTTGCGAGGGAGGTTTTAAAAGGCTTATGAAGGAAGGAAGTAATTGTAAAAATACCATGTACAATTACGTGCCCACTTATACAGCGCCAGGACATGCATCGATTTATACAGGAACAACTCCTAACAACCACGGAATAGTTGGAAATGACTGGTACAGCAGAACCTTAAGTAAAACGATAAATTGCGTGGAAGATACAAATGTGAGAACAGTTGGAGCTGAAAACATGTCTGGCTTTTGCTCTCCGAAAAATTTAAAAGTAAACACCGTTACAGATCAGTTAAAACTTACGTATAAAGACAGTAAGGTTATCTCTATGTCGATTAAAAATAGAGGTGCAATTTTACCGGGCGGACATTTATCTGATGGCAGTTATTGGTTTGATTACGAAACAGGCAGTTTTATAACCTCTACTTTTTTCAAAGACAGTTTACCGAGCTGGGTTCAACTTTTTAATGCTGAACAACAGCCTAAAAAATATTCAAAAGAAACGTGGGAAACGCTTTTACCCCTAACAGATTATTATGAAAGTAGATCGGATAATTCTCCTTACGAATATACATTTGGAGATAAAGAAAAACCCGTATTCCCTTATGATTTAAAGGCTATTAACAAAGACAACTTTAGTTATTCAAACTTTGTTTATACACCCTTTGCGAATACCTACCTCACTAATTTTGCATTAGAAGCTATAAAAAATGAACAGTTAGGCGAAGATAAAACGACCGATTTTATTAATATAAGCTACTCTACACCTGATATTATTGGTCATGCCTTCGGACCTTATTCAGTTGAAATTCAAGATTGCTACATGCGTCTAGATTTAGAAATTAAGCGACTAATTGAAATATTAGAAGAACAAGTTGGGAAAGACAACTTTATACTTTTTTTAACAGCAGATCATGCCGTTGCACCAGTACCTCAGTTCCTGGTTGATATGAAGTTAAGTGGAGGTTACTTTTATGAAGATGCTTTTAATACTTTTCTTAGTAACGCTTGTATCAAAAAGTTTGGCGAAAACCTTGTTCTAGGAGAAGTAAACAATAATATTTACTTAGATAGAACTAGAATTTCTGAACTTCAATTAGTTGAAGATGAAGTAAACAAGCACTTATCTGCCGAAATTCGAAAGTACGAAGGAATTAAGCAAGTTTACACTGCAGAAGAGTTAATGAAACAAGGTAAGACTGATAAAATGCTAGAAATGATTGCAAATGGTTATCATTACAAAGAAAGTGGAGACCTTATCTATGTTTTAGAAGCGAACTATTTACCTAAATCTTCCTTAGAAAGTTCTACCAAAGGAACAAGTCATGGCTCGCCGTATGGATATGATACGCATGTACCCTTGTTGTGGTACGGTAAATCTATAAAAGCGCAAGATATTTACGCACGAACTGAAATAATTGACATTAGCGCTACATTGATTTACTTAATGAATTTGCAGAAAACAAACGGTATGACAGGAGAACCAATTCTGCCAGTCTTACATTAGTTTATTCTCTAATCAAGTAAGTAATACTGCCATTCTCTGAAAAAAGGATAAGAGTATCTGAATGCGTACTTTTTAGAACAAACAATTCTGATTTTTTTGCATTAGGCGTTTTTAAAACGAGCAATGAATCTTTGGAAAGAGAGAAAATACCCGTTTGCGATACATTCTTATTATTTGATATAATAAAGGTGCTGTCTTTTCTAAAAAAATAACGTAAAGCAAAAAAATCAGCGTTTTCTAAAGAGTCTTTTGCTGCAGTAGAAATAAGCTTTCCTAAACTTGGTGACACGCACTTTTTCCAATTGCCTATAACAGTTTTATCTGAAGAGCAATTCAACAAGAAAAACATTACACCGAGCAAAGTTAGAATGCGCATGCTAGTTTTTAACCTCTTCTATATATGTGGGATAAATCTCTACTTTTCTAGACTTATAAAGTAAACCTAGCGCTTTTTTAAAGGTCTTTTTACTCATACCTAACTCCTCTTTAATTACTTCTGGAGGTGTTTTATCTGTAATATTTAGGCGACCTCCATTTTCCAAAATTTTAGACATAATTTTGTCTGAGTTTGGTTCTACTTTAACGTATCCTGCTGGCTCTAACGTTACATCTAACTTACCGTCTTCTCTTATATTTGCGATATAACCTGTGGTTGTCTCTCCTTTTCTTATTTTTCTTACAATATCGTTATGGTAAACCAAACCGCTATACAATTGATTTACGATTAAATTTCTTCCTAAATCCGTTTCATCACATACTAAAAGCTCTACTTTATCTCCAACCTCTAGGTCTTCAACCTCGGTTAGAAATTCTCGTTTAATTCTAGCAGTACCCACCAATCTATTCGTCTGATCATCCAAATAAAGAAAAATAAGGTAAGTTCCACCTTCTTCCATTTTTGTAGTCTGCTCTTTAAAAGGAACAAGTAAATCTTTTTCTAATCCCCAATCTAAAAAAGCTCCGAATTTAGTTACCATTTTTACACGTAAGTAGCCAAATTGGTCTAAAAGTATCTTAGGCCGAAGCGTTGTAGCGATTACTCTATCTTCAGAATCATTGTAGATAAATACATCAATTGTATCTCCTTCTTTTAAATTGTGTGTAAGGTACTTATTTGGAAGAAGTACATCGTTGTCTTCTTCATCTCCTAGATATGCTCCTACACTTGTAAAGCGGAGTACGGTTAACGTATTTATTTGTCCAATATTTAACATAGCACAAAGATATGGAACGGTTTGGTTGTTTGTTAAAAAAACAAGAAATATTCATTTACGCATACAATAGACTCCTACTATTTAACTTAAAAACCACCTATTTCAGAACTGTTTGCGTTATTTTAACATTATGTGATAGTTTATCACTTTCTTTGCAAAAAAGTATTCTCATGACTACATTTAAAGCATTAGGCGTTAACCCAGAATTTATAAAGGCGTTTAAAGAATTAAACATTTTTGACCCAACAGAAATTCAAGAAAAAACGTTACCAGTTCTACTAGAAAAGCAGACCGATTTTATTGGTCAAGCTCAAACAGGAACAGGAAAAACACTTGCTTTTGGTATACCATTAATTCACAAAATAAATCCTAAAAGTACTGCTATACAAGGGTTAATTTTGAGTCCGACTAGAGAGTTGGGTCAACAAATTGCCAAACAACTTTTTAAGTTTACAAAGTATTCAGACAAGATTTTTACAGAAGCTGTGTATGGAGGAGAAAAAATAGATATTCAAATTAGTAGATTACAACGTCCTACGCATATTGTTGTTGCAACACCTGGAAGACTCCTTGATTTAATTGAGCGCGGTGTTATTAGTCTAGACCATGTAAAAACTGTTGTACTCGATGAAGCTGACGAGATGCTTAGTATGGGATTTAAAGATGACTTAGAGAAAATTCTTTCAAAGGCCCTTGCGGTAAAAAACAAATGGATGTTTTCTGCAACTATGCCTCATGGCGTTGTAGAAATAGCAAAAAAATACATGGCCGAGAATGCAACTCGTGTGCATTTGAATTCAAAAAATATTGTTAACTCAAATATCCAACATCAGTACATTCAATGCTTAGAAGAAGAAAAACTGTTGGTAATGACAGATTTTCTAACAAGTCAGAAAAACAGAAGAGGAGTCATTTTTTGTAGAACCAAGAAATCTACAGAAAAACTAGCCAAACAATTGAAGGCTAAAAACTTTGAAACTGCAGCTTTAAATGGGGATCTAACTCAAAAAGACAGAGAAAAAGTATTGCGTGCATTCAAAAATGAGACCTACCAATTTATAATTGCTACAGATGTTGCAGCAAGAGGTATAGATGTTCCCAACCTATCTTACGTAGCACATTACGAATTACCAGATAACGATGAATATTACACACATCGTAGTGGTAGAACTGCAAGAGGAGGTAAAAACGGTATTTCTTTTGTAATTGCCGCTGGTAAAGACTTAAAACAAATTAGATACTATCAAAAAGCACTAAATATTTCTTTTGTAGAAATTAATCATTAAACGAATCTAAATAGAAACTTAAGCAACTGCATTTGCTTATTTTATCTGATTCACACGTATTGTCTGAGGTAAAATGCTTCCACCCCATTCAATAACAGTAAAACCCTTGCGTTCTATTTTTTCAAATTCTTGCATTTCAAGCACATCATTGGTTGCACAAGGTTGCGCTAAAAGATATATTCTTTGTATAGCATCTGGTGTTGTGCCAAACTCTATTGATGCAACTTGTCTATGATAAGCTTCTGTATCTAAAAATTGTAATTTAACTGCATCATATTGCTGTAGCTTTGGGTACCAAAAGGTAATAAAATCCGTTTTTTCTTTAAAATTTAAACCAAGCTTTGCACAACTTTCTTCTAGATAAGCTAACAGATTTTTTTTATGTACTACTGCACCTTTTTCTATTTTGAAAGGGTTAATCCGATTTCCCTCCCAAAAAAGATACGGATATTCTTTTCCGTTTACCCATAATTTATGGTCTTTCACCTCAATGTTCCAACCATTATTATACACCGGATAAGAGAAAGATAAATCTCCTTTCACGTCTAATTTAATAGTTGTTTTCAAATCTTCTTCGGCATACACATAAACTACAGGCTTTAAAAGTTGAATTTGAGGCGGTTGAAACAAACTTTGCACCCTATTCTCAGGCACTCTAACTTTGACCACCGCATCTGTACTGTCTTTCAAATGAATTAAACCAATGTATACGTGATTTTGCCTAAGATTTGGTATAGAGATGATTTCAATTCTATTTCCCATCCCATCTATTTCTTTTGGATCATCTATTTGTCCATCCTTAGCTGGAGGAGTATAGGTTGAATCATTTAGGTAAACATGGTACTCTCCAAATTTCAGTTTTGTTGACAAAAGAGAATCTTTTGTAAAATGAATCAACTCTTGATCCGATGTTCTTAAGACAGAAATAGTGTGATCTTTAAGTTTGTACAGTATATCTCCAAATGTATTGCTTGCATAAATCTTAAAGTCTACCTCAGAATAATTCTTGTAGACTTTTTGCTTTTTTTCGTGCACTTTAATTTGAACGGAATAATTATCCTGCCCGTAAACTAAAGCTCCTAAAACAAGTAGGATAATGGAAGTATATAATATTTTCATCGCTTATTTATTTTGTTAGTTCACTACCACCCCATTCAACTAAGACGAATGCTTGCCTATTATAAGTTGTTAATATTTGTGGTTTTATTTCTTTAAAACTTCTTACAGGTTGGTAAACCATAAAAAGTCGTATTTCTGTTTCTGGTTTGGGCATGCAATTTATCGCTGCAATTTTATTTTCATACATTTCGTTTTGATAAAAGCGAACCAAGTTAAAATCGTTTTGCTCCATTCTCGGAGCCCAATACGTAACAAAATCTGTTATTTCTTTTTCGTTTAATCCTACATGAGATAGTTTATCTTCTAGAAAAGAAATGGTTTCTTCGCTTGAGATACAAAAGCCTTGGTCAAACTCTTCAGATATAGGTGTTAGTCCGTCCCAAAAAAGATATGGATACTTTTGCTCTTTAATCGTGATTTCTCCTTTACTATTTACCCTACCTTTCCATTTTACTTTTGTTTTATGTGTTAGTTGATCTATGGGATAGGTAAAGCTTTTTTCTCCTATTAAATTTAACTCAATCTGAAAGTCTATTTTATTTTCGGCATATAAATAAATCACAGGTTTCTCTGTTAAAATTTCATTCCCATTGGATCGATGTCTAAATTCACTTGGAACTTCTAAATACTCTGGTTCATCTATAATTAATATTGGTTCTGACGCGATTATTTTCTGCACTTCTTCTCCTGCTACGTCTGAAAATTGATAGGTTAAGAAATAAGAAGAATCACTATGAAATGGTCTTAAGAACTGTCTAAACATTAAGATTGAACTATCGTGTCTTATTGTTAGCTCGTATAACTTATCTTCAACAAATGTTTCGTACAAACCAGAAGATGCCGTTACGAAATGTTTTTGCATCATTTTGTCAGCACTTTCCAACCAAACGTTTCCATTTTTAACAGGTAAACCTTCTTTACCTATAAGCGTTATTCTTAAAAAAGCTCTATTGGCAACGCATCCCTGCTCACAAACCTGGGTTTCCAGTTTAAGGTTCGGTTCTTTTGGTTCTGGTGTTTGACTAAAAAGTCTAAACGCCATTATCAATGTCAAAAAAAATATACTTTTCATATCCTTACTATTTTAGTTCGCTTCCGCCCCATTCTAAATAAAATTCTGGTGATCTATTCGCAATTTCTATTTCTTGCTTTTCTAATTTTGCGCCTTTCACATGCTCTCTAAAAACCATAAAGACTCTAAAACTAGTCATCTTTCCGGAGCTTACCCGTATATCTAAAATTTGATTTTGGTATTCTTTATTGAAGATAAACTGTACATCTACAGCTTTAAAACGACTCAATTTGGGATACCAATATGTAATGAAATCTGTTTTTTCTCTTGAAGATAAATTCATCAGAGTTAATTTTTGCTCTAAAAAGAACAACAGACTATCATTAGCAACGGTAAACCCTTTCTCCCAACCAACTTCTATATTTTTTTCTGCTTCCCAAAAGAGATAAGGGTACACATCGTTATTATAGCGTATATCTCCAATTTCATTTGCGGTAATTGTCCATGTATTATTTACCGTTGCTGGATATACAAACATGTTTTCCAATCGTTTTGGAAGACGAATATCATATGATGTTTTTCCGTTACTATAAAAATAAATAACTGGCTTTTCTAGTACATCTCTAATTTCTGTCTCTGGCGGAGTTGGTATAATATTATCTTCTAAAAACACACGCTTTAAGAAAACATGATTTATTCTTCCCTGCACTACATTGTGCTTAGGAACGTAAATCCATCTTACTCCAAATTGATTTTCAACTCTAAACTCTATCTGTGATCGATTTGTAATTACCTCAATTTCGTTGGATGGATTTAACTTGTATAGTTCGCAAGATTGAGGAGTACTTACTACTAGTTGCATTACTTCTCCTGGGTTCTTCTCAGAAAAATCATAATGAAACCTAACAATAGCATAAGGCTCTTGAATTACTGTATCTAACTCGAACTTATAATCCATAAGGCTATAGTTATCAAAATGCCCGTGAAAGACTTGTCCAAAACCAAAAAGTGTTGAAACAATAAAAGAAACTGAACAGATAAATAATTTCATAATACAATGTACATTTTATAAAGATGTAGGTTCATAAATATTCCACAAAAAAAGAAACTAATTTTCTGTATTTTTCATTTCGCTGCTGTTTGTCTTGTTTTTATTTGCAATACTTATTCACATTATATTTTTGTTAGGACTTAATTATTATTTTTGTTGTGATGAGTGATTATGTTGTTTCTGCAAGAAAGTATAGACCACAAACCTTTGATACGGTTGTGGGGCAAAAGTCGATTACAACGACTTTGAAAAACGCTATACAAACAGAACAACTTGCACAAGCTTTTTTATTTTGTGGTTCTAGAGGTGTTGGAAAAACAACAACTGCTAGAATTTTAGCAAAAACGATAAATTGTTTTGATAGAACGGAGAACATAGAAGCATGTGATAACTGTGAATCTTGCAAATCATTTAACGAAGGCCATTCATTAAACATCTATGAGTTAGATGCAGCTAGTAATAATTCTGTGGAAGACATTAGGTCTTTAATTGACCAAGTAAGAATTGCTCCTCAAATTGGAACTCATAAAGTTTACATTATAGATGAGGTGCACATGCTTTCTTCAAGTGCGTTTAATGCGTTTTTAAAAACCTTAGAAGAACCACCCAAACATGCAATTTTTATTTTAGCAACTACAGAAAAACATAAAATTCTACCCACGATACTATCGCGTTGCCAGATTTTTGATTTTAACCGCATAAAGGTGAAAGATATAGCCGATCATTTAGCTAGTATATCCGTTAAAGAAGAAATATCTGCCGATAGTGAAGCACTTCATTTAATTGCGCAAAAAGCGGACGGAGCACTTCGAGATGCGTTATCAATTTATGACCAAATTGTAACCTTTATTGGAAATAACATAACTTACAAAGCCGTAACGGAGAATTTAAATGTATTGGATTACGATTACTATTTTCGAATAGTAGAAGCAGCAATGAATGAAGATATTGCATCTAACCTCATGTACCTAAATGATATCTTAAATCAAGGTTTTGACGGACACCAGTTTATTGTTGGTTTATCTGAGCACTATAGAAATTTACTTGTTTGTAAAGATCTAAATACTTCACAGCTCTTAGAAGTAGGAGACTCAATTAAAAAAGACTACGAAGAACAAGCCAGAAAGGTTGATGCTCAAATTATCTTAAGGTCGTTAGGCGTGTTATCGCAAGCAGATGTTCAGTTTAAAGCTGCGAAAAATCAACGACTCCTAGTAGAGTTAGCCCTTATGCAGTTGTGTTCATTGAAAAATGAGCTTGAAAAAAAAAAAGACTAACTGACCCTGTAATTATTATTCCTTTCAAAGGGCAAGACTTAAGAAGTCGTGTAAACAAAGTTGAAAAGCCAAAAGAAGCAGCCAAGCCTATTCAGTTAAAGCCAGAAGCTAAGATACTCTCAGCTCCAACAGGCAAACTTAGTGCAGACAATTTGTCGATAAATGAATTATTAAAAAAACAACGCGAAGCAAAAAGTGTTGAACAACAAGATAACTTAAAAGACAAACCAAAATTACCTTTTACCTACGATGATTTGAAAATGCACTGGAGACGTTTCGCGCATAAACAAAGAAATAGCGGAATGGAAACCTTGTACTCTGCATTAACTATGAATGAGCCCAAACTCTCGGGAGAATCTGTGGTTCATCATGTAGACAACATTGTTCATTTAGAATTTATTAAAACCAAAGAATCAGATATTGTTCAGCACCTCAGAAAGGAGCTTAAAAACTATAATTTACAGATAGAGTTTAAGCTAAATACAGAAGAGAACGGGAACAAAAAAGCGGTTACAGGGAAAGATAAATTTGAAGAAATGGCAAAACGGAACCCCAATTTAAATGCATTTAAAAAGCGATTTAAATTGGATATTGATTTTTAAATTATGAGCCTTTAGGCGTATACATCGTCACCCCTTCTTTACGGTATTTGTCAAGCATCACATCAAACATTTTCTTGGCATCGAAAAGTAAGGTTTCAGCATCACCTATGTTTACTTTTTTTGCAGCTTGTTCTTCAATAAACAACGGTATTAATTCGTCACATTTTCGTTTTTTAGAATAAACTGGATTATGTACTTTCGTTTGAACCGATAGAATCTCTCCGGCGTAATTTTTGACTTCCACTTCAAATTTCTCTCCATAATAAACAGGAAACTTAAAGTTTTCCATTGCATCTTCTAAGCAATGTAAACTAGTACCTGCGTTAGACAATGTACAACCTACATATAAAATTTTACCTCTTTTTTCTATAAGCTTGAACCAAGGTGATTGTTTTCCGTATGGTGTTTCTGAATGGTGGTGAGTAGCTGTAAACCAGTTTGCATCAGGACCAAGTACACTCACCGGCTCTGTAGGATGTAAACTTCTAACTGTGTTAGGAAGTGTTCTAAAGACCTCTGTTATTTTACCTAAATTACTTTTGGATGCTCTTACATCAAAAAGCTCTAAAGATTGAATGTAATCGAGCTGAAGTTTATCATTTGGAGAAGTTGGCATTAATATATTGCCTTCACTTCCCACACAATCTTGCAAAGCATTTATAAAGGTTATTGGTCCACCTTGAATAAACCCAACACTGGAAAGAGCAGAATGTACTAGTACTGAATCTCCTTTTTTTATGCCAATAGATTGAAAATCTTTAATCAAATCCTCTTTTTCCCACCCACCCTTTTCGGCTTGTGCTTGAAGTGTTCTGTTTCGGTTATTTTTCTTACTTTTTCTATATAAGCCTAATAGATAATCTGGCGTAAGGGCTCGAATTATATCTTTGAATGAAGACATCTATTTTTTGTAAATGAAAGTATAAATAATCTCACCCTCTTGTAATTTGGGCGCCGCAGAAGAGTAATTAAATTTTGAATTCAGTGCATATTGCTCGGCTTTATTAATCATACAATTGGTTGCCTGACTTTTACCTGGAATATACTTTGCACTTTCTACAACCCCACTTTGAGTTACCTTAATCTTAACCACCACAACGCCATTTTCATTTCCGCAAGTATACCCTGGATTTCTCAAACGTGCAGCCGTTCTATTTATTAGATCAAACGCTACCATTGTTTTTCCTTTTGGAGGGTTTGTAGTTGTTGTATTGGGATTATTATTTTGATTATTCGTAGAAGAATCCGAATTCTCTCCATTATTTGTTGAGGATTCTATTGGATCGGAACCAGTATCATTCTTTTGTTTGAGTTCTTCTTTGATTGAGTTTTCAAAATTAAATGCGTTATCTGCCGAAAAATTTTCTGAAGGTAAATTATATACTTCTTCGTCTTTTTCAGTTTTTGTATTATTTAAATCTTTCGCTGCATTTAAATACTCTTGCTGCTCATACAACGCCATTTCTTGTTTCGTTTCTACTTGATCTGCAGAAATTTCGATATCATCGGTTTCTATATTCCGACCTTTAAAACTCCATGTTTCAACTTCATATTTTTCATTGAATGTAGAAAAGTTTACGAAAATAAGTACAGCAAAGTGAAGCAGGACAGTAATTAACATGCCTCCTTTATGCCTGTCTATAAACTCTACTAAACTATTCACTTTCTTTTAAAGTAATAAATTGGCGTTTGGGTATGTAAAAATAATTAAAAGTGCCTGATTTGGAAAGAATTAACAAGTTCGCATTCATTTTTTTGATTTGCTGATACGCTACAGGAACGATAATCTCTCCTGTTAATGAGGCTATGCCATACTTAGAACCTGTATTTAATAAAAGTAGCGTATCGGATAAAAAGCTAATGTTTGCATACTCTAGTGGTACAAGTATTTCATTTTTTTCATTAATAACTCCGTAGAGGGTTAAATCTTGAACAATTCCTACTCCATTCTGGAATGATTCTGCATATTCGTATTGGTATGGAATTTTAAGCTTGGTAGTTTTATCAGTATATCCGTAACCTTCTCCTTTAGAAATTGAAATTAGCTCACCGTAATTTCCTATATCCGTAAACACAGCGGGCACAGTTAGGTTACCCAAACTATCTATTAATCCAAATTTATCTTTCACTTTTACTTTGGCATATCCATTTTTGAATACTCCTAATTGTTCTATGTTTGGAAATACTTCAAATTGAGGAGAAACGACTTCTTTGCCTTTTTCATTCAAGTATCCCACCTTGTTTTCCTTAATAACCAGTGCTCTTTTTTCATTTACTTTCCCTATAAACGAATATTCGACAGGTACAACTTCTTCATACTTCTTAGAAATTACGGCAAACAAACTATCCTTTTCGACTACAAAAGAATTGTAGTTAAACGTAGATAAATTAGTATATGCAGGTGGCATAGTATAACTACCGTACGTGTCTATATAAGCCAATTTATTGTCTATTTTTACTAAAGCTTCGTTATTTTTAAACGTAAATGCTTCTTCAAACTTTTCTTCTATGCGCTGAAATCCGTAACGGTCGTAGTATCCATAAAGCGAGTCTGTTTGTGCATAAAATAAGCCGTAAGCAACAGGTCCAATATCTTTAAACCTTAATGGAACAATTTCTTTTCCTGTTTTATCTACCATTCCATAACGTTCATTCTTCATTACAATTGCTCTGCCCTGCTCAAATTCATATGCATCATCATAAACAGGATCAATTACATAATTCCCTTGCTTATTGACATAACCAAATTTTCCGTTTTGCTCTGCAACTGCCATACCTTCTTTAAAGGTGGTTACTGATTCAAATTTAGCTGGAACATGCAATACATTATCTAACGTTATAAAGCCATATTTACTTCCAATTTTGTAAGGCAACAATTCTAATTCAGATAAAACAAGATCTTGCGATACAATTTCTTTGAACGGGAAGGCTTCATATGTACGCGTAAACTCCGTTATACTTTCCTTTGTAAACGATTCTGTTTTCAATTGGTACAACCTCATCCATGCATCATTTACATTTGAGTTGGCTGGATAAGTTTCTATAAAATATTCGATTTGACTTGGAGTATTTTTCTGTGTCAACAGTTGATAAAGTGTATCTTCTGCTTGTTTTTTATATGGATGTGTAGGGTACTTTTTCAAAAAAGAAACATAAGACTCTGGTGTTTTACGCACTGTTTCTTCGTAGTACTGGGTTGTGTAATAATCATTACTTATTTCTGCCTTAAACGCACTCGTTGGATAATTATCAAGGAAAGATTTGTAAGCTTCGCTTGTATTTTTCTCTTTAGCGGTTTGATATGCGATCTTATCGCGCAGATAAACAGCAGAATCTTTTTTTTGACTAAAGTGATGTTCTTCTATATATAAATTGTAATTCGGAATCGTATTGATTTCTTTTGATCTATCAAAGATTTCAGTAGATATATCTTGTCTTTTCTGGAGTATAAACGATTCCTGAATACCTAAAGGCTGTAGGGCTATTTGTTCTTTTTCAGAAAGAAGTGCATATTCTTCTACGGCTTTTTCAATATAGACAAAAGCAGAATCTATATTCGTAAAAGGATTATCTTTTCTAGCATAAATTGTAGCTAATCCATAACTTGCAGCAGCCGGATGTTTTTCTAGCTTTTTTTCAAACTGCTCTTTTGCATCAAAATAATTAAAAACACGCAAGGCATCATACCCTTTCTTTACTCCACAGTTTGCAAGTAAAAACACCAAGAAAAAAGATATGTACTTTATATTATTCATTCCTATTTTACAAAAATATCAAGAAATAAAGAGTAGGGTTAATTATACGTAAAGAGTTACAAACTTAAAGTTGTTATTCTGGATAGTTGTCTAAAGTTCTAGACTCATTTAACCCTAAGTAAATTCATTAATAGTAGCCCTTGTCAAAACATTAATGCTATTCGTTTATAGTTTTACTTTCTCTTTTGACTTATAAACTACACCTCCCTTTTCTGCGAACAATTTAATCTTTACACGATTTAAATCTTTAATAGGAAAAGAGAAAAAGGTGTTATTTGACACGAGCTCTCCATTTATATACCAGCTAATTTTGGTAGCTCCAGGTGCATCGGCGGCAAGTAGGATATTATCTCCTTTAATTTCATAAGCAATATTGGGCTCTAGCTCTCCTGGGAAATTATAAAATCGCCAATCTTTATCTGGATTAAGTACTGTTCCATAACTTACAGACTGAATCAGTTTAGCATGTTCTAGAGAAATAGAAGCTGGTTTAAACGTACTTTCGAAATCTAAACGTTTTCTAAATATCGCAACATAAAAAGTACAAGCACTGATATATGAACCGTAGATATTTGGATGAAACTTATCTGCTTCATACAAATTTAGTTGTGGAGATAACTCTCTTATGTTTTTCCAAACTTCTCCAACAGGGGAAATGGCAACGGTAAATACATCTGCAAATCGTAAATACTCATTCTGCAATATACTGTACATTTTATAAAAGGAGTTTGCTTTAGTGTAAGACTTCATACCTTCTTGATAGCCCCAAGTCATATACAACAAGATGCGGGTATCAGGATTTTTTCTGCGAATTGCATCTACTAATTTTTGACCGTAAGGCAAGGTATTTGCATCTACTTTATTTCTAGGTTGTGCGGGCTCCCAACTTTTGGCTTGTAAGACAATATAATCCCAATCTCTACTATCAATGTACTCATAAGTAGAATCGTTCTCAACATGATATTTCCAGTCCATTCCACCTTTGGTGCAATGCTCTACAACTACTTTATCTCCATTTGATGTTGCAATTTTTTGAAACATTTCTGGCATGTTATTCATAAAAGTAAAACTATTACCTATAAACAACACACTCAACTCTTTTGAGTGCAAATTAAGCGTAGTACTCATCATGATTAAAAGTAGAATAAAGATTTTCATAACTGAAAGCAATTTAAAAAACTTAAACAAAAATAAGACCAAATAGTAGTGCAGAAAAAAACCTCTGATTTATGGTCAGAGGTTTATCAATTTTATTCAATACTACCATTTGTAACTTACACCAATACTTGGTAAAATTGGTAGTTGAGGTATTTTTTCATTTGTAACTCTGTTCACATAAAAGATATTGTCTCTATCGTAAACATTAGTAATACCAAAAACACCTTCTAACTGAGTTTTATTCTTAAATATCCAATTTTTCTTAACCGTAATATCAAATCTATGATAGGTTGGTAGTCTACCTGTATTTATTTCTCCAAACAAAAGAGAAACTTCATTTGGATTTGAGGTAGTAATATCTGTATTGATTCCGTCTAAGAATTGCTCTCCCTGGAAGTAACCTGTTGTTGCAGTAAACGGTAAGCCTGTACCTAAATTCCAACGGATACTCAGTTCTAGATCTCGCTTCTTACCAAAAGCATAGGTAGCCACCAAGTTAATATTGTGTCTTCTATCAAAAACTGGCGTATAATACTTAAAACCATCCCAACGTTCTGTTTTACCGTAAGAATAAACACCCCAAAGGAACATTCTTCCTTTTGTATATTTTAATAGAAAATCCGCTCCATAAGCGTACCCTTGTTCAATTAGAAACTCTTTTTTCAATTCGTCTGGCTTATCCGAAAACTCGGGTGTATCTTCATAAATCTTGTTGTTGTTTATGTTTGCCAATTGAGGGAAAAACTTGTAGTAACCCTCCACATTTAGAGAAAGTTCTTTGGTGATATCTAATTCAAATCCTCCGATACCATGCCAAGCAATTTGCAATGCATGGTTGATCTCTCTTATTTCGCCATTTGGCTTAGTGAGTTCATCTTGTACATTTGTTGGTGCGCTTAAGAAACCATAGAAAAGTGTTACAACATCGCGGTCAGATTCTGCAGAGGTAAAGTTTTGAGAATAACGACCTCCAGAGAATTTAAGTCTAAAGTTTTCAGAAGCATTTATTTTAGCTCCAAACCTCGGCTCTATTTGTGTTTCTGATCCATAACGCTGAAGTCTCACTCCAGGTTGAAGCACCCATCTACCTTTTATTATTCTATAGTTGAAATAAGCTCCAATTTCTGGGGTAAAAACATCTAACTGAATTTTCCTATCAATTTCATTATAGGTAACGAAGTCTGTTCCAAAGCCTCCTAGACTAATACCATAGTTTATTTCAGAATTATTTTCTAAGAAATATGTAAAATCGAAACCTAAATCAATACCATTAATTTTGCTGGTTCTGGGCGGAGAGTTGGGGTCTTCTTGGAAAAAGATATTGTAGCTAGACATATTTAAATGTCCTTTTATAAAAATAGGTGATGAACTAGGAACGAGTAAGAAATTTAATCCTCCTCCGAAACTTTCCCAGTTTAAATCTGCAACATTTGCATAATTTACTCTATCTCGGTTGTTGAAACCAAACACACTTACTTTTGAGCCCGCGTCTCCTTTAAAAGTTACCTTCCCATATAAATCTGTAAAATCAAAAGGCAATCCGTCTCCATCATTGGTATATGGATATAAAGTAGGTGATGTTAATTCTAACAGCGATTTTTTCATAGACAACATATACGCTGCTCCTGCATTTGAATTTGGATCTTTAGATTTGAATAACGGTCCTTCTAAAACTGCTTTTGCCATAAAAGGAGACGCTGAAACCTTACCCGAGAATTTCTTCAAGTTTCCGTCTCTGTAAGTTATATCCATAATGGATGAAACTCTACCGCCGTATCGAGAGTCAAACCCTCCAGTGTAAATATCTGCACTTTTAACTAATTCTGTTTCAAAAACAGAAAAGAAACCGATGGAGTGAAATGGATTATAGATTGTCATACCATCCAACAAAATTTTATTTTGTATCGGCGTACCACCTCTAACATAGATTTGTCCACCTTGATCTCCTGTAGTAACTACACCAGGTGTTACTGCAAAGGCAGAAACAATGTCATTTTCCGCTCCAAAACTAGGTAAACGCTCTAGTCCTTTTTGGTCGAGCTTGATGGTAGAGATTTCAACGTTTTTCTTTTTATTAATGTCGTCAGCGTAAACATTAACACCTTCAAAATCTTTGATGTTATCTGGTTTTACTGCATCAAAACGCAAACTTGTAATTAAAGGAGAATTATCATCTAATGAAACAGACTGTTTTAACTCCTCATAATCGGTTGTTCTAACCGTTATCTTAAAATTACCTTTTTCTAACTTAGCAAAACTAAAATATCCGTCTAAATCAGAATCTGTACCGATTTGTTCTTCTGTATCTTGGTTTAGCAGTATAATTTTGGCAAAAACAACAGGCTCACCATTCTCGCTATCGTACACAAATCCTCTAATTGTGTAATCTTGGGCAAGTGCAACACCTGCTAAAAGCAACATTGGTAATAAAGCCAATAACTTCATCATAATTTAAAAATTTTATAGCTCGCGCAAGCGAACCGCATAGTTAATTAAAATTAATGGTATGCTAACTTACTTTTTGATAAAAAGCTAGTAATGTTTATTAAACGGTAAATAAATTCAGGATTCTTAACGTATATATATTAAATAAGAAAACGAATTTTGATTATTTCTTATTTTGCATTGCTTTCGCTTTCTCCCAAAACACATCCATTTGCTCTAATTTAAGATAATCAAAAGATTGGTTCTCTTTTTCCATTAATACTTCCATCGCCATAAATCTTGAGATAAATTTGGAATTGGTTTTACTTAACGCATTTTCTGGGTTAACACCTACAAATCTCGCATAATTAATAAGTGAAAAAAGCACATCGCCAAACTCATCTTCTTTCTGCTCGGAGTTGCGGTCTACTTCTACCTTAAACTCTTCTAATTCTTCTTGTACCTTTTCCCAAACTTGCTCTTTTGTATCCCAATCAAACCCTACTCCTTTTACTTTTTCTTGAATTCTAGCAGCTTTAACTAAAGCAGGAAGAGATTTAGGAACGCCTTCTAAAACAGACTTTTTACCTTCTTTTAGTTTTAATTTCTCCCAATTTGCTTTCACCTCTTCTTCTGATTCTGCAACCGTATCTGAATAAATATGAGGATGACGATGAACGAGTTTATCACAAATGGCAGTTAAAACATCTGTTATTGTAAAAGCATTTTGCTCTTCAGCTATTTTACTGTAAAATACCATGTGTAGCATAAGGTCTCCAATTTCACCTTTCAACTCATTTAAATCATTGTTGGTTATGGCATCTGCCAACTCATATGTTTCTTCTATGGTTAAATGTCTAAGAGATTCAAGCGTTTGCTTCTTATCCCACGGACATTTTTCTCTTAAATCGTCCATTATGTTTAATAGTCGCTCAAATGCTTTCAACCTAGAATCCATATGCTTTTTTTTGGTGCAAAAATAGACAATATACGGCGCATGTTAAAAAGAGGTTGTATTTTTACTGGGTGCAACGGTATTTTCTACTTTTATTCTGTATTCTGACCTACTTTGAATGTAAGTCTCAGCATTTTTTCGACGAAAACTTTGGTTTATCAGCCAAAACAAAAGGTGGTATGCTAATCGCGCATCGGCCCGTTATGGCACATTTAGTTCAAGCGCATTCTTTAGGATTTGAGCTCGCGTTTGTAAAAAGAAGTACACAAAGTAAAGCTTGGGAACAACAGCTAAACAATCCAAAATATGGCATATCAATACTTGCATCAACTGCTGGAAATAAAGCTATAATTGGAAACGTATATGCACTAAGTTCTTTTATTGATATTTCTGTTTTTGGAAATAAAACCTTTTACATATCCACAAGACTGGCCGGAGGAATTGGATGGGTTTCTAAACCTTTCGATCAGGAAAATAATCCTAAAAATGTAGCTATTGGAAGTCACCTCAACGGATTTATACAACTCGGAGCACATTTAAATTACGAGAAAAACCAGCACCATTTTGCTTTTGGTTTTGACATAAGTCATTTCTCTAACGGTGCTGCCAAATTACCAAATTTAGGATTAAACCTTCCCTATTTATCAATTGGATACACGCGCTTTAATGGCAATGTAAAAGAAGCCCTTACAAAAAAGAACGTTGCTTTCTCTAAAAGTTGGTCTTGGATTGTACTCGGATTTTTAGCGCCTAAACAGGTTTTTCCTACTGGCGGACGAACTGCTCCTGTTTTTGGATTATCCAGCTTTGTAGAAAGACGACTTAACCGCTCAAGTGGAATAGAATTCGGAATAGACTTAGTAAGCAACCAAACTCATTTTGACATTTATAAAGAAATCGAAAAGACACAACTTGATGTACTACAAATAGGCGTTTACAGTGGATACCTATTTCACATAAACTCATCACTCTGTTTGTACACGGGAATTGGAGCTTACGTTAAAAACAAACTTAATCCGGCGGGATATATTTACAACCGATTGGGAATTCGGTACATTGGAAAAAAACGACTTTTACTGAATATTGGAATTAAAGCAAATTACGCCAAGGCTGATTACTTTGAATATGGGATAGGATATAGACTACGATGAAACATTTTATAACCATAATAACCTTGTTGATATTGACTTTATCTTGTAAAAAGTCGGAAGACAGAGCATGCTGGAAATTTGTAGGAGAAACCAAAACTTTTGAACAAAGTTTTGACAAAATTGACTCCCTTTTTCTGTATAAGAACATTGTTTACGAGCTCATACAGTCTACAGAAAACAAGATTGAAGTAGTTGGAGGAGAAAATCTGATTCACTTTATTGATTTTGACGTTGAAGGAGGAAATCTCTCCATATCAAATAAAAATAAATGTGCCTTTTTGCGCAGCTATAAGAAAAAAGTAACGGTTAAAATATATGCATCAAATCTTAAATATATCTACTCAGAGAGTTCTGAAAATATTAGTTCACAAAACACGCTAACCTATCCATATTTAGCTATTTTAATTCGTGATGGCGCAGGTAAAGTGATGCTAGACGTTCAAAGCCAGTCGCTACAGATAGATGTAACATCTGGTTGGGGAGATTTTGAAATAACGGGATCTACAAACTATTTAGGTGTGTTTTGTAGAACAGGTAGCTTTTGCGACACGCGCAATTTATCCGTAAACATTTCGTGTTATGCATTCAGTAGGTCTACAGGAGATATGTATATCAATGCTAATGATTGTACCTTAGAAGCATATGTGGAAAGCAGGGGAAATATTTATTATACAGGAGAACCATCCGTTATCTCGGAAACAATTACTGGTGAAGGTGAATTAATTGCCTTGTAAAAAGAACTTTATCCTTATCTTTGTAAAAAAAACAGCATGGATCTTTTCATTATAGCAATCGTATTATTAGCACTAGGTTTTGCAGGAATTGCAATTAAAATTTGGGCAAAAAAGGATGGAGAATTTGCAGGAACTTGCGCGAGTAACAATCCACTTTTACAAGAAGAAGGAGCATCTTGCGGATTATGCGGTGCAAAGCCTGAAGAGCAGTGTTTAAATACAGATAAAGCTTAGTGCTTATTGTAAATAAAGCCATTCTCAACCACTAGATTACTTTCTATATTATTGGTATATAGCGCTCCAGTTCCTAAGCCTTGGTACATATTTGTTTTGTATTGACTTACAAACTGAGCGATGGCTGCTAAGCCAACATTAGACTCTAAGGCACTTGTAATCCACCAAGAAATATTAAGCTTTTCTGCCAACGTTATCCATTCTGCAGCACCTCTAAAACCACCAACTAAACTTGGCTTTAAGATTATATACTGTGGTTTAATCACACTTAACAGACGTTCTTTTTCATCTACCTTGCTTATACCTATTAACTCTTCATCTAATGCAATTGGTAATTTAGATATACGGCAAAGCTTACTCATTTCTTCTATTTGACCTTGCTTTATTGGTTGTTCTATGGAGTGTATATCTAGAGTCGAAAGTTGACTCAATTTCTCTTCAGCCTCCTCAACAGAAAAAGCCCCATTTGCATCTACGCGCAGTTCTATTTTTTCTTTTGGAAATTCTTTTCTAATCTCTTCTAATAACTGCAGTTCGGTTTTAAAATCAATAGCTCCAATTTTCATTTTAATGCAATCGAAACCAGCTTTAATCTTCTCTTTAATTTGCTTTTGCATGAAAGATTTCTCTCCCATCCATATTAATCCATTAATTTTAATTTTTTGCTCATTTCGGGCAAAGGCAGTAGGAAAATAAAGGTGTTTTTGTTGATTTTCTAAATTCAAAAGAACCATTTCTACACCCATGAGTATTGATGGAAATGGAGCTAAGCTTTCCAAGTGTGACGCATAGTACTCAAAATTATTTACAACCTCTTTCACTTTTGCTTCATAACATTCAAAAGATTCAAAATCAGGAGATAAACCCGGAATAATGCTACACTCACCAATGGCAGTAAAGTCATTCAGCGTTGCATAAATAAACCAAGCATGTTTTTCTGTTAATATCCCTCTACTTGTACCACTTGGCGTTTTAAACACAAATGTTTTTTTTTCAAAACTTACCTTCATACTATACTAAATAGAATACTAGAGATTACACAAATTAAAAAGGTACTTAAGGCAACTTTCTTTAGTTCCGGATCTAGAGATTTAGGATCTTTAGCACGAACTACAAAAATTAGATGTTTAAATAAAAGTAAAAAAGGAAGTAAATTAAGTAGCAGTAAGTAATTCTCAATAAATACTGTAAAAAAGAGAAAAAGTAAAAAACTACTCACAATTAATGCAACATGGTAACGCTTTGCATTATCAAAGCCTATTTTAACTACAATAGATTTCTTGCCTACCTCTGCATCATTTACATGATCGCGAAGATTATTAAGATTTAAGACTGCTGTACTCAACAACCCAATGGCACATGCTGGTAAAAGTAATGCAATTTGAAAATGATACGCTAATAAAGTGAAAATTCCTAGCGTACTTACCAAGCCGAAGAAAATAAATACAAAAACATCTCCAAGACCTTGGTATCCGTAGGCTTTTTTCCCTACTGTATACATAATTGCTGCTGCTACACAAGCGAAAGATAAACCGATATATACATATAAAAGCTCTGTTGGCAAGCGCTTAGTTCCTTCTAAAACTAGAGGAATAGCAAAAGCCAAAGACAGAATTGAAAATAAAACAACAGCACCTTTCATTTCCTTAGCCGTTATTTTTCCACTTTGAACTGCTCTTATAGGTCCAACTCTATTCTCATTATCTGCACCTTTAAGCGTATCGCCTAGGTCATTTGCTAAATTAGATAAAATTTGAAGGCATAATGTAGTTGCGACAGCAAGTGCAAAAATGAACAGATCAAACGCCCCAATATAGAAGGCGTAAAAGCTTCCGAATAAAATACCCGATAAGGATAAGGGCAGCGTTCTCAATCTAAATGCCGAGATCCAAGCTTTTGTTTTTGTCATATTTTCAAAGGTTGAGATATGGTTTGTATTCTGCAAATAATAACTTAAAAAAGTAATAAATTGTTCTTTAAGCTTTAATCTGACTAAGGGTTACATATATCGCAATAGGTTGGGTCTTCTTCTTCTTTTTGATTAGGATACATTTCTACATTTTCTAATCCACACTTTTTACAGGTTCGCGTTATGCTTAAAGTAGAACGGGTTGGAAAACCGCAAGCACTGCATTTCAATCCATTATTCACTCTAGAAACTTCAAAACCAGGTGTTTCGCAAGACGGACAAGTGAACAAAATCTTTTCTATAAGTTTTTCTGTAGTTTTTTCAATAGCCCGCATGCGCGCAGGGTTGTGCATAGCACGCATATCTGTTTCTACAAAAGCCTTACCGAACAAACGATGTAATTCATTAAATTCTCTTAGCAACTCGACTTTATTCTGTATTCCTTTTTTTATTCGTGCTGTACCATTTTCGTCATTTCTCAAAATTAGAGCGTGAGAAGGAAAATTAGCTTTTTCGGCAAAGTTTAGTAGACTACTTTGATCCGATACAAATGTTCCCATGAAATTGGTTTCTGTTGTTAAATTACGTGCTATAATCTCTAAGTCATTTTTTTGATCTATAAAGATTATCAGCTCATCGTTTGAGGGCAAAAAACCATAAGTTGGATGTACGCCAAAAGAACCTTCACTAGCTACACCTAAGTCGCACCCCGCAATACGCATCGCACGCAAGCATTTTTCTTTTGCCGTTTCTAACGGACCATTTAAGCGCTCTACTTCTCCTGAAAACGTACCTAATTCATCCGAATCAAAATTCTCTAGAACCAGACATTTCACACCAATAGCTTGCTCTAGAGGAGGTGCAATTACTGTCTCTTTTCTGTGCATTGTTGCAATAACTAGGCGCCTATTATTGAAAAGAGTTAATTCCATATTATTTATTTTGAGTTGCTCTAAATAGTCGATCATTAATAGATTTTCCTAGATTATGATCTGGAAAACGCTCTGCAATAATGATGTCTAAGTCTAACTGATCCAATTGATGCAAACCAGCATATAACTGAGCTGCAGCCTGCTTCATATCCTTAGAAGAGGACAAAATAATCGTTTGAACATTATCGTATTTAGAGAAATCAGCAAAAAACGATAAAACACCTACTTTTTTATTCTTGTGCCGAGAAAGCTCTAGTGGAATATCTTGAACGAAAACAGTTGGTGTAGATGGCGCATAGTGTCTTAGCAACATACCCGGAGAACTAGGCGCCGACTTTGATATATTTTTCACAATTACCTCCCCAACAATCGCCTCAATCTCTTCGAGAGAAATTGCACCTAAACGATATACAACGGGTTCTTCGTCCTCAAATCCTACAATAGTAGATTCTAAACCATTTTCGCAAGCACCACCTTCTAAAACCATTGGTATAGTAGAAGAAAAATATTCAGCTACGTGCTTGGATTGAGTTGGACTGATACTACCAAAAGGATTTGCGCTTGGTGCAGCTAATGGAAAAGGTAACAGCTTTAGAAGTTCTAGCGTAACTTTATGATTAGGAATGCGAACGGCTACCGTGTTTTTACCAGCTGTAACTAAATCGGGAACAAGCGGTTTTTTATTTAAAACTAAGGTCAAAGATCCGGGCCAAAATGCTTCTGCCAAAAGCTTAGCTTTTTCAGGGAAATAGGATATAAAATTAGTTACCGCATCTATCGAATGGGTATGTACAATTAGTGGATTAAAAAACGGCCTTTTCTTTACTTCAAAAATAGACCGAATTGCTTTTTCACTAAAGGCATTTCCAGCCAAACCATAAACGGTTTCTGTCGGTATGGCTACTAATTGATCCTCAGATAATAACTGAATAGCTCTATTGATATTACTTGATACTATACTCATTTTAAACTACTTACCGAATTCGATAGCAACACCGAAATTTTCTTCGTTAAACTTACCGTTATCATAAACCAAGTTTCCATTTACAAAAGTATGCGTTATTGCATTTGCAAAAGTAGTTCCTTCCAAAGGAGACCAACCACATTTATACAGTAAATTTTCTTTTGAAACAGTCCACTCTGTATTGAGATCAACCAAAACTAAATCAGCATGAAACCCTTCTCTAATATATCCACGGTCTGTCATTTTATACAATTTAGCAGGATTATGACACATTTTTTCTACAATTTTCTCTAGGGAAATTAGTTCTTTCTGATAAAAATCAAGCATACAATTTAAGGAATGTTGTACCATGGGAGCTCCAGACATTGACTTAAAATAAGTTTTTTGCTTTTCTTCTAAAGTATGCGGAGCATGATCTGTTGTTATTAGATCAATTTTATCATCTAAAAGCGCTTTAAGCAGACCTTCTTTATCTTTCTTTGTTTTAATTGCCGGATTCCATTTAATTAACATTCCCAACTTTTCGTAATCTTCATCACAAAACCACAAGTGATGTACAGAAACCTCTGTTGTTATCTTTTTCTCTTCTAGTGGAATATCATTGTGAAATAAATGTGTTTCGGCTTCAGTTGTTAAATGCAATATGTGCAAGCGAGCATTATGCTTTTTAGCTAATTTAATTGCCCTTTCAGTAGCTTCAAAACAACCTTTTTCACTTCTAATTATAGGGTGATACTTAGCAGGTATATCCTCTCCATATTTTTCTCTAAAAGCATCTTCATTTTTTTCTACAATCGTTTCTTTTTCTGAATGTATAGCGATTATCTGCTTACACTTAGAAAACAATTTTTCCATTGTTTCGGGATTGTCTGCCAATAAATTTCCTTTTTTTGTAAAGTATAAACCATCATCAGAAACACCTATAAACTGAGTTGTATCTAACGCCGTTACCTCATCAATATTATCGCCATTTACGCCTAGAAAAAAAGAGAAGTTTGCTAGTGACTTTTCAGCTGCAAGTGTATATTTTTGATTTAAACTATCAACGTCTAAAATATTAGGAACTGTGTTAGGCATATCAATAAAAGAAGTTGTTCCTCCTGCTACCGCTGCTTTACTTTCTGTATATAAATCTCCTTTGTGTGTTAATCCTGGGTCCCTAAAATGCACTTGTCCGTCAATTACTCCAGGCAATAAATATTTGCCTTTAGCGTCTATTATTATTGCATCCGAGTCATTGACTTGACCGAGTTTCACAATTCTGCCGTTTTCGATTAATACATCTTGCTGATCTGCCTTTCCTTCGTTTATGATTGTAGCGTTTTTAATACAATATTTTGCATTCATGCTTTTATTTGATTTACGATTATATAAGCAACAAAAGTAATGCAGGAAAATTTATTTATTGTATAATTTAGCTAGGAATTATCTGGGTTACACGACAGTTTAAGTTTTCTTTCGAAAATAACACCGTCTTTTAAAAAGTGCCCAGGACAAGATTCGAACTTGCACGCACGTAGTGCACAACCCCCTCAAGATTGCATGTCTACCAATTTCACCACCTGGGCATTACTTTGTAAAGAACACAAAAAAAGGTAGAAACTTTCTGTACTTCGTACTTCAAACTTCTACCTTCGTACTTTTGTTGTGATCCCGCTGGGGCTCGAACCCAGGACCCACGCCTTAAAAGGGCGTTGCTCTACCAACTGAGCTACGGAATCATTGCTTTAGCGGGTGCAAATATACAGACATATTTTATTCTAACAAGTCAACCCAGCACTTTTTTAAAAATAATTTTCTAAATTTAATTGAAACTACTGATTATAAGCTTTGAACAGTTTAATATTTTAATTTTACCCTGTGAAACGAAATAATGTAATATTAGTGGGCTACATGGGTAGCGGAAAAACCACACTTGGTAAAAAACTAGCCAAAGCACTTGAATTTGAATTTATTGATACAGACAAAAAAATTGAAGAAGCCTTTAATATTTCTGTTAACGAAATTTTTAAAACAATTGGCGAAGATAAATTTAGAGAACTTGAAACCCTTTTTATAACTACCTTCAAAGGAGAAAGAGCAGTAATAGCAACGGGTGGTGGACTACCATGTTTTAATGAGAATATGAATTCACTGAAAGATTTGGGGCTTATTCTATACTTGAATAGACCCGCCAAAGAATTAGCACATCGGTTATCTCAATCAAAAACAAAACGACCTTTACTTGCGAATAAGTCTGATAACGAACTACTCCTATTTATCAAAAATCAACTCAACGAACGCGAGGAGTATTACAACCAAGCTGACTTTATTTTAGACAGAGATAAACAAACGGTAAATTATTTGTTACAACATGTAAAAAAACATCTTAAACAGTAGTAAACTCTCCTTCGAATTTACACAAGAACCGCCTTCCACTCTTCATTTTCTACCTGAATCTCTACTCTGTCTTTTAAGGTGGTAGAAAGCGTTAGTCCAACAAAATCGCATTTCACAGGATACCTTCTGTGTCTTCTATCTACCAAGGCTACCGTTTTAATTCTTTTCGTGGCTACCTCCAAAAGCTTCACAAGCGCGTATTGCATTGTGCTACCAGAATTTAAAACATCATCTACCAAAATTACAACTCCATTCTCAAACTTAGTAACATCAATCGATGTTTCAACTGGTTTATTTAATGGATTTTGTTTGTCTACAGTTACTGTAAAAAACTCAAGTGTTATATCAGAATTTTGGGATAAAACCTCCAAGATTCGTTTCGCTAAAAGTGAACCTTTACCTGTAATACCTCCAATAAACAATTTCGACTCTTCAAAATTATTTTCTATAATTTGAAAAGCAATTCGATTTATCTTTTGCTCTATCTGGAGGTGAGAAAGTACTTGCGTTTCCATTCGTTTTGTTTTCCACAAATATAACAAGTGCACAATAAACTATAGAAATAACTAATCTTTTTCTCGCACTAAATAAAACAAGCTGTCTTGTAAGTTTCTATTACTACAAACTTCAATGTTAAACTTAATAAAACGAGAACCTGATCTCCCCCGATAATTAGGAGGCTTTCAACTGTTTAACTAATCTTTAGATAAACTTTGTGTACTGCTTTGGCTTTTCGTTGAAAACTATAAACTAAATAAGTTTTTGTTCTAAGAATAATGGGTTAATTTTGCATCCCAATTGGAAATCATTTTCGGAAACGAAATACAAACAAAAGGGAATGCCAAAAAACGAAAGCATTAAGTCTATTTTAATTATTGGTAGTGGACCAATAGTGATTGGTCAAGCATGTGAGTTTGACTATTCTGGATCTCAAGCATCTCGCTCTTTAAGAGAAGAAGGAATCGAAGTAACATTGATTAACTCCAACCCGGCTACTATTATGACGGATAAGGTAGTTGCTGACAATGTTTACCTTAAACCGCTTGAGCCAGAAAGCATTGTAGAAATTCTTCAAAACCATAAGATAGATGCTGTTTTACCTACTATGGGTGGACAAACAGCTTTAAACCTCGCAATTAAATGCGATGAGATGGGCATTTGGGAAGAACATGGCGTTCAAATAATTGGAGTAGACATTGATGCAATTGAAATTACTGAAGACAGAGAAAAATTCAGAGTTTTGATGGAAGAAATTGGTGTTCCAATGGCTCCGCAAACTACGGCCAAATCTTTCTTAGAAGGTAAAAGCGTAATGCAAGAATACGGCCTACCTGTTTGTATAAGAGCATCTTACACTTTAGGTGGTGCGGGTGCTGCAATTGTGCATGACGAAAAAGATTTTGACAACAAATTAAACGAAAGTTTACACATTTCACCTATCCACGAGGTGATGATTGATAAAGCACTTTTAGGCTGGAAAGAATATGAATTAGAGTTATTGCGTGATGATAATGACAACGTTGTAATTATTTGTTCTATTGAGAATTTCGATCCAATGGGAATTCACACAGGAGACTCAATTACTGTTGCACCGGCAATGACTTTGTCAGATACTACTTTCCAAAAAATGCGTAACATGGCAATACACATGATGCGTTCTATTGGAAACTTTGCAGGAGGTTGTAATGTTCAGTTTGCGGTATCTCCAGACGAAAAGGAAGACATTATTGCAATTGAAATTAACCCTAGGGTTTCTAGATCTTCTGCTTTAGCATCAAAAGCTACTGGATATCCTATTGCCAAAATAGCTTCTAAATTAGCTATTGGATATACCCTTGATGAATTAGACAACCAGATTACAAAAACAACATCTGCTTTATTTGAGCCAACTTTAGATTACGTAATTGTAAAAATACCACGTTGGAATTTTGACAAATTCCCTGGTGCAGACAGAAGCTTAGGCTTACAGATGAAATCTGTTGGTGAGGTAATGGGAATTGGTAGATCTTTTCAAGAAGCATTACAAAAAGCTTGTCAATCTTTAGAAATTAAAAGAAATGGTTTAGGTGCCGACGGAAAAGAAGTTACCAACCAAGACACCATACTTAATAGTCTAGAGAACCCAAGTTGGAATAGATTGTTTCATGTTTACGACGCAATTAAGTTGGGGATACCGTTTAAAACGATATTTGAAAAGACTAAGATTGACCCTTGGTTCTTGCGCCAAATAGAAGAATTGATTAAAATAGAGCGTAAAATTGAGAAGTTTACTATAGAAAACATTTCTAAAGATTTACTTTTTGAAGCGAAACAAAAAGGATATGCAGATAGACAAATTGGTCATTTACTAAGATGTTTAGAATCTGAAGTTTACAGTAAACGAGAAGAATTTGGTATTAATAGAGTATATAAATTAGTAGATACGTGTGCTGCCGAGTTCGAAGCACAAACACCTTACTACTACTCTACTTTTGAGTATGAAAACGAAAGTACGGTTTCTGATAAAAAGAAGGTAATTGTTTTAGGTTCTGGGCCAAATAGAATTGGGCAAGGAATTGAGTTTGACTACTCTTGTGTACACGGTGTATTAGCAGCCAAAGAAATGGGCTATGAAACCATTATGATTAACTGTAACCCAGAAACGGTTTCTACAGATTTTGATACTGCGGATAAACTCTATTTTGAGCCAGTTTTCTGGGAACATATCTACGATATAATTAGACATGAAAAGCCAGAAGGTGTAATTGTACAGTTAGGTGGACAAACAGCACTGAAACTTGCAGAAAAATTAGAGCGTTACGGTATTAAAATATTTGGTACAAGTTACGATGCGCTAGATTTAGCAGAAGATAGAGGAAGATTCTCTAACGTGTTAAAAGAGTTAGATATTCCGTACCCAGAGTTTGGTGTGGTAGAATCTGCAGAGCAAGCAATAGAGCTATCTAAAGACTTAGGTTTTCCATTATTAGTAAGACCTTCTTATGTATTGGGTGGTCAGAAAATGAAGATTGTTATTAACGAGGAAGATTTAGAGCACCACGTAGTAGACATTTTACGCGATATGCCGGAAAACCAAATTTTATTGGATCACTTTTTAGGTGGAGCAATAGAAGCAGAAGCCGATGCAATTTGCGATGGTGAGAATGTATACATTATAGGTGTAATGCAACACATAGAGCCAGCAGGTATACACTCTGGAGATTCTTACGCAGTATTGCCTCCGTATAATTTAGGAGATTTTGTGATGCAGCAGATAGAAGACATTACAAATAAAATTGCCGTAGAGTTAAAAACGGTTGGCTTAATAAACATTCAGTTTGCAATTAAAGACGAGAAAGTTTACGTTATTGAAGCAAACCCAAGAGCATCTAGAACGGTTCCTTTTATTGCCAAAGCATACGATGAACCTTATGTAAATTATGCAGCTAAGGTAATGATGGGTGCTAAGGTTACAGATTTTAATTTTACACCGAAAAAAGAAGGATACGCAATTAAAATTCCAGTTTTCTCTTTCAACAAATTCCCTAATGTAAATAAGGAGTTAGGACCCGAAATGAAATCTACTGGAGAAGCGATTCGTTTTATAAAAGATTTAAAAGATCCTTTCTTTAGAAAAGTATACAGCGAAAGAAATTTATATTTATCTCGTTAATAAATAAACGTTATGATTCCATTGATTCTCAGTATTACCGGCTTATTCAAAACAGTATTAATTATTGTTGGAATAATGGTAATACTGCGTTTCGTAGGAAAAGTAATGAACGGAAAGCGTAACTACACCGCCCAAAAACAACATACCAAAGAAAAAGAAGCTTTTGACCAAGCAAAAGAAGCCAGCAAAAGAAACATAGGTAAAGTTTCTATTAAAAAAGGCAACGTCCCTGCAGAAGATGTAGACTTTGAAGAGGTGGATTGATTGAGGTCCATTTTTTTGATATCCAACTATACTGAGAAAGCAATTTTAAGATATTATCAATTATTTTTTTTTCTTTTAGGTAAATCAATACTACAAGAATGAAGAAATACACCCTTTACATATTGATGAGTCTATTCGTTACAACTTTTGTGAGTACTACCAGTTGTAAAAAAAGAAAAGCTAAGAAAACTTTTGAATCTACTAATTGGACGAGACAAGTTCTTTTAAATAATACTGGAGTGAATTATACAAACCCTGAAAGAGAACCGTTTAAAAGTGTTTCTAATATTGAAACATTTGGGGACAATGCTCTTTCTATAATTGGCGAAAATGGATTACAGAATTTTAATCATGAATTAATAAAAACTAAAAAAGATGGTTTTACGCACGAACTACTTTTACCTAATATTAGTTGGAAGAATTTTTTACCAGAAAACACAGCTCCAGACTTTAGCTATTTGAATAATTATAGAATTTACTTGAGAATTGAAAACGAGAATAGACTAAAACTAAGAATTGAGTTTACGGACCATACTGAGACCTTAATATTTAAAGAAGAAGTAGAAGAATAAAATCTTACTATTTAAACAACCTTTGGTTGAGCTCTGAGAATTTTTTAACACCTTTAAAATACCTGGCAAAAATTATATTTCCGGTGTAATGGCCAACATCATTACTTTTTGTATTGGATGTTAGAGATTTAATTAATTTTCTTTTTGCGTTTAGTTTTTTAAGATTTTTGTAATAATGTATGTGGGCTTTAAACAAGGCTACAAAGTGGTTAAACTGAAATCCTATCAAGAATTTGGCGCCTGCCAAACCATCTATTAATAAGCGCTTTAAAATCATGCCTGGTAAAAAGCCCGCATAATTTTTATGAATCATAAATAAACTGTTTCTAAAATTTAAATACGTTTTACGCGGATTATCGTAGTTGAGCGTTCCTCCACCAACATGAAAAACAGTAGACTTTGGTTGAACCATAAATTTATAGCCCATTTTCTTTAATCTCCAGCACATGTCTATTTCTTCCATGTGTGCAAAGAAATCTTCATCTAATCCTCCAACCTCATGGTAGAGCTTGGCATCAATTAACAAACATGCTCCTGTTGCCCAAAAAATTTCTTGTTCGCTATCGTATTGATTAGTATCCTCTTCAACTTCTTCAAATATCCTACCTCTACAAAAAGGATAGAAATTTACGTCTAAATAGCCGCCAGCAGCACCAGCGTGTTCAAATTTAGATGGATTTAACTGTGCGCGTACTTTTGGCTGAACACCTACTGAACCCGTTCTTAAAGCTGTTTCTAAAAGTGGTTCTACCCAACCTGGCGTTACTTCAATATCCGAGTTTAAAAGAATGTAATAATCTGCTTTAACAGCTTTCAGCGCATCGTTATAGCCTTTTGCAAAACCGCCATTCTGCTTATTAACTAAAATGCTAACTGTTGGAAAATTCTGCTCAACAAAACTTACACTATCATCTGTAGATTGATTATCTGCAAGTATTACAATGTGTTTACCAGAATAATTTACAACTCCTTTTAGAAATTGTTCTAAGAATTTTTTACCGTTGTAATTTAAAATTACAATTGCTACAGACTTTTCTTCCATACTTTTTAAACGCAGCGCTAAAGTAATCAATAAGTATTAAAATCTCGCTCTGCGTTGGCTCCTTGTCGCTCTGCAGGTGTTGTAGCATCTAAATCATTTGCTCTAGAACGAGAGCGGATATAAAACTGCCATCTATAATTTTGAAGCTCTCCTCTCAAGTCTGAGTGTAACAGTTCATATGCATTATTTACTAGATTTGGATTGTAGAACACAAATCGTTTATTGGATTGAATCCCGATTTTATCGTATTGCCATATTTCGTACGGAAATTCTGTTGGAGAATTCGGGCGTTGCATAATAGAACTTGGCGCACCGTATTGCAGGTAAACCCTTCCTCTATCTGTTTCAAATCCTGATTGAAAGTTGGAGCTATATAATCTTTCTACAAGCTGAACTTGCTGTTTATATTTAATCCAATTCTCATAAGATTGTAATGCACTAGTAGATTTCCAGTATTTCTGTAGATATTTCCTATTCATAGCATTATCTCTCTTTTTTAGAATGGAAATAATATTTTTCACTTCTGCCGGAGCACTTATCGGTATTAAACTTGCGACATAATAATCTAAAGAATCTTCGGTAACAGAAGCAGCAAATGCAGGATCTATAATCTCATTTTCATAATCTATTTCATCTACGATTTGCGTATTATTTCTTTCGAAGTCAATTAAATTTGAAGCTACAATCTGTTTGTCTCTAGAAAGCACATTTATTTCTAATACATATTTACCAGAAGGCAAGTAACTAATATCTATTGCTTTTGCTAAAGGTTGAACTGAATTTGTTTTTTTGAATCGAAAATATCGGTTAAATTCAGGAACATCTGCCTTACCATTAATGTCAAAAATTTTCTGTTGTACAACATAAACTGAGTCGTTCAAATATTTATCTGTATTATATATTTCTACATAATACGGCATGATATTGAGTTCCGTAGGATAATAGTTCGTGAGCATAGGTATAATATCATACCCCATTTTTGAGAAAACATTTGTAGTATCGCTTGCTCTAATTAATTCAGACAAAGTAATATCTGAAACACTAACATCTAAAGATAGATCTTCTAAAACAATCTTCTTCTTTACAGAAACTTTTTGTTCTGGCGAAGCTACATCTGCTAGTATTAATTCATAGGTGTAAACACCATTTGACAATGCATAGCGTTGAATATCGTAAAAATCTTCTACAAGGCTATCTAAAACTTCTGGCGTTTTTAAACGATATTTATCTGCAATTACAATGCTATCATCTTTAGAAATAATTTGAGTTATCTCTACTTCTCCTTGTGTTTTACCATTCTCTTCTTTATAATTAATCGTATAACCCACAAACAAAATTTGAGTTTCTAAATAATTTCCACCATCAGGGGTATAGAATTGCTTCTCATTTAAATAAGCTTTGAGTTTTTTTGGTTGCTTCTGCGCCAAACTAATTCCTGCTAATAAAATGACTATTAAAAATGTAATACTTTTCATAAAGTTGCTCTTAAAGCTAAAAAGTAAAGATACTTTTTTTAAACAGTGTATACAACTGTGCTACCTAAGATTTAGTAAAAGGTGTTTTATTCTAATTTTTCGGTAGAAACATTAAAATGTAATTAACTGAATATTAAGCGGGTTTAATTGTAGATTATTTTTTTGATTTTTTTTCAATAAAAAGACTTGTCATTAAATAAATCCTGTGTATTTTTGTCGCGGAGAAATGGCAGAGCGGTTGAATGCACTAGTCTTGAAAACTAGCATAGGGAGACCTATCGGGGGTTCGAATCCCTCTTTCTCCGCCAGAGTCCTGATGTAAGTCAGGACTTTTTTTATGCCCAGACTTTTCCTAAAACTCCAATCAAAACATATCTAAAGGTTCCCCGTCTATCGCCGGACAGGGAATCCCTCTTTCTCCGCCAGAGCGCTGATGTAAGTCAGGACTTTTTTAACATAATTTCTTGTACTACTTCTGGGTTTAAAAGAGTGGAAGTATCTCCTAAATTTGCCGTATCATTACCAGCAATTTTTCTCAATATTCTACGCATAATTTTACCCGACCTTGTTTTAGGTAACCCAGATGTAAACTGAATTTTATCGAGCTTAGCTATTGGTCCGATATGCTGAGTTATTATTTGATTAATTTCTTTTCTCAAATTATCGTGTGATCTGTCTTCACCCGTTTCCTTTAAAATAACGTAACCATACAAGGCATTTCCTTTTACATCGTGTGGATACCCTACAATTGCGGATTCTGCAACTGCCGGATGTTCGTTTATTGCATCTTCTATTGGCGCTGTACCTAAGTTATGTCCAGAAACAATAATCACATCATCTACTCTACCTGTAATTCTGTAATAGCCAACGCCATCTCTAAAAGCTCCGTCGCCCGTGAAATAACTATTTTCATACGCAGAGAAGTATGTTTCTTTATAACGTTGATGGTTTCCCCATATAGTTCTAGCCATTGAAGGCCAAGGAAACTTAATGCATAGTCTACCATCTACTTGGTTTTCTTTAATCTCTTTTCCATTTTCATCCATTAGAGAGAGCTGCACGCCGGGTAATGGCAAACTCGTATAAGTTGGTATTGTTGGGGTAACATAAGGGATAGGTGAAATCATAATTCCACCCGTTTCTGTTTGAAACCAAGTATCTACAATCGGACTTTTCTTTTTCCCAACATTATCATTATACCAATGCCAAGCTTCCTCGTTAATTGGTTCTCCAACAGAACCTATTACTTTAAGAGAAGACAAATCATGTGAATTTACCAGGTCTAAACTCTCTTTCGCTAATGCTCTAATAGCTGTTGGAGCAGTATAAAACTGATTTACTTTGTGCTTTTCTACAATTTCCCAAAAACGCCCACAATCTGGGTAACTTGGTGTACCTTCAAACATTACAGTAGTTGCACCGTTTGCTAATGGACCATATATAATGTAACTATGCCCTGTTATCCAACCGATATCTGCAGTACACCAGTATATATCATTTTCTCTATATTGAAAAACGTTCTTAAATGTATAAGCTGTGTAAACCATGTAACCCGCTGTTGTATGCACCATTCCTTTAGGCTTTCCTGTAGAGCCTGAAGTATATAAAATAAACAAGGGATCTTCAGCGTCCATCGTTACGGCAATACATTCGGTTGATGCTTTTTCTAACAATGGCGCAATCCATTCATCTCTGCCCTCCACCATTTCAATTTTTTCTTTTGTTCTTTCAACCACTAAGACAGAAGTAACACAAGCGCATTCTTTAAGGGCTTCATCAACAATTCCTTTTAAGTCGATTGTTTTTGCACCACGGAAAGACCCATCAGAAGTAATCAACATTTTACATTCACTATCATTAATTCTAGAAGCGAGTGCACCCGCAGAAAAACCTGCAAACACTACTGAGTGTATCGCACCTATTCTTGCACAAGCAAGCAGCGCGATGGCAAGTTCTGGAATCATCGGTAAATAAATGCAAACACGATCTCCTTTTTGAACACCTTTAGAAATTAAGACATTTGCAAATTGATTTACCCTTTCAGATAACTGATTGTAACTAATGTGTTGCGCCTTCTCATTAGGGTCATTAGGTTCAAATAAAATTGCTGTTTGACTTCCATTCGTAGTTAAATGTCTATCAATACAGTTCTCTGTAATATTTAACTTGGCTCCTTCGTACCATTTTACCTGTGGCTTTGAAAAATCCCAACTTAAAACATTATCCCAACGTTTTCTCCAAACAAAATGCTCTTCGGCTATTTCTTCCCAAAATAACTCAGGCTCTCTAACCGATTTTCTATAAACCTTATAATACTCTTCTAAATGTTTTATGTGATAATTACTCATGCGTAAAGTTTTTATACCTTTAGTTCTTTGCCTATTGTTCTTTTCTGTTTGAAACTAATTAACTTTTAATAGTACTTTATATGCACTAAATTAAGAATTCTTTTAATTTTCTAAAAAAGAAAAATTTAAGCCAACAGCTTCAACAAAAAACCGTGTAAAACCTATCATAACTTTCGTTCAAAAAAAGTCTTATTCTCATTATATTTGTTCGTACCAGCAGAATTAAAGTAAATACTTATGGCAGAAAGCAATTATACAGAAGACAACATACGCTCCTTAGACTGGAAAGAACATATCAGACTAAGGCCAGGAATGTACATCGGAAAGCTTGGCGATGGTTCTTCGGCGGATGACGGTATTTACATTTTGGTGAAAGAAACAGTTGACAACTGTATTGATGAATTTGTAATGGGTAACGGAAAAAAAGTCATTCTTAAAATAAAAGATGGCAAAGTTACCGTGAGAGATTATGGTCGTGGTATTCCTTTAGGAAAAGTGACAGAAGTAGTTTCTAAAATGAATACTGGAGGTAAATACGATTCTAAAGCCTTTAAAAAATCTGTCGGATTAAATGGTGTAGGTACAAAAGCCGTAAATGCTCTTAGCTCTCACTTTATGGTTTATGCAGTTCGAGACGGCCAGAAAAAAGGCGCAACATTTTCTCAAGGAAATTTAATAGAAGAAACACCAATAGAGGTTACAGACGAAGAAAATGGAACCTACGTTGAATTTATCCCAGATGATAGCGTGTTTAAAAAGTATAATTTCAAGATGCCATATCTTGAAAAAATGGTTTGGAACTATTGCTATCTAAACCGCGGACTTGCTATTCACATGAACGGCACGCGATATGTTTCTAAAAATGGCCTAAAAGATCTGCTAGAAAACAATATGGATGGAGATCCTTTGTACCCTATCATTCATCTAGAAGACGACGATATTGAAATCGCTTTTACACATGGAAAAACCTACGGAGAAGATTACTACTCTTTTGTTAATGGCCAGCACACAACACAAGGTGGTACACACCAAAGTGCATACAGAGAATCGATCGCCAAAGTAATCAAAGAATTTTTTGGAAAGAATTACGAAGCATCTGACATTAGACAATCTATCGTTGCTTCTATTGCAGTAAAAGTTATCGAACCTGTATTTGAGTCGCAAACAAAAACAAAATTAGGATCGCATGAAATTGAACCTGGTGGAAAATCTATGCGCGCTTTCATTCATGATTTTATTAAAACAAAACTCGATAACTTTTTACATAAAAATCCTGAGACAGCAGATATTCTAGAAAAGAAAATTAAACAGTCTGAAAAAGAAAGAAAAGAACTTTCTGGAATTAGAAAATTAGCGAGAGACAGAGCTAAGAAAGCCAATCTGCACAATAAAAAACTAAGAGATTGTAGAGTTCACTTAACAGACTTAAAAAAAGAACGAAGAGAGGAAACAACACTGTTTATTACGGAGGGAGATTCTGCAAGTGGATCCATCACAAAATCTAGAGATGTTAACACACAAGCGGTTTTTAGTTTACGCGGTAAGCCTTTAAATTCTTACGGACTCACAAAGAAAGTTGTTTACGAAAATGAAGAGTTTAACCTCATACAAGCTGCGTTAAACATAGAAGACGACATGGATAATTTGCGCTACAATAAAATTGTAATTGCAACAGATGCCGACGTTGATGGAATGCACATTCGCATGCTTTTACTTACTTTCTTTTTGCAGTTTTTTCCAGATTTAGTGAAACGAAACCACGTTTACGTACTTCAAACTCCGCTATTTAGAGTTAGAAACAAAAAGAAAACATTTTATTGTTACTCAGAAGAAGAGAGAAGAAAAGCAATTGAAGAATGTGGGAAAAATCCAGAAATTACTCGATTCAAAGGGTTAGGTGAGATCTCTCCAGATGAATTTCAACATTTTATTGGAGAAGATATTCGATTAGAACCTGTTTTACTCACCAAACATGCTTCTATTGAAGAAGTACTCTCTTTCTACATGGGGAAAAACACACCTTCTAGGCAGGAATTTATTATAGACAATCTAAAAGTTGAAAAAGACCTTGCAGAGGAGCTGAGAGAAGAAGAATTAGAAAAATTAGACGATGCATCTTAAGGTAATCGTTAAATTGAATAGTAGAATCAATACAACAACTTGTTGAGCAAATTCTAAAAAGGAGAATAACAGACATTTAAACAAATGGACGAAGAAATTAATAAAAACAACGAAGAAGGATTTTCTAAAGAAAATGAAAACAGCGAGAATCAAGACGAAAATCTTGAAACCTCACCTTCAGAAGATGTTCCGCATGAGTTTGACGATAACATTGTTCCACTGAGTGGTTTGTACGAAACTTGGTTTTTAGATTATGCTTCTTATGTAATTCTAGAGCGAGCAGTACCTGGTTTATATGACGGTATGAAACCTGTACAACGTAGGATTCTACATTCCATGAAAGAAATGGATGACGGGCGATACAACAAGGTTGCCAACATTATTGGTAATACCATGAAATATCACCCACACGGAGATGCTTCTATTGGAGATGCTTTAGTACAACTTGGTCAGAAAGACTTATTAATAGATTGTCAAGGTAACTGGGGAAATACGTTAACCGGAGATTCTGCAGCTGCTGCGCGTTATATAGAAGCACGACTTTCTAAGTTTGCACTGCACGTTGCATTTAACGGAAAAACTACCAAATGGCTTTCTAGTTATGATGGTAGAAACAAAGAGCCTGAGAATTTACCCATGAAATTTCCTTTGCTTTTAGCGCAAGGTGCTGAGGGTATTGCTGTTGGTTTGGCTTGTAAATTTTTACCGCATAATTTCATTGAATTAATCGATAATTCTATCAATCATTTACGAGGTAGAAAAGTTGAAATAATGCCTGATTTTCCAAATGGAGGTATGGCAGATTTTTCTAACTACAACGATGGACTTCGTGGTGGAAAAGTGCGTGTAAGAGCAAAAATCAATAAGATAGACAACAAAACGCTTACCATAACCGAGATTCCGTACGGAACAACAACTACTTCTTTAATCGAATCTATTATCAAAGCCAACGATAAAGGAAAAATTAAGATTAAAAAGATAGAAGATAATACAGCTGCTGAAGCTGAAATAATGATTCACTTACCTTCTGGTGTGAGTCCGGATAAATTAATAGACGCCCTTTACGCCTTTACAGATTGTGAAGTTTCAATTTCGCCAAACTCTTCTATTATTGATGGTGATACACCAAAATTTTTAGGTGTTTCTGAAATTCTTAGAGTAAACACAGACAGTACTGTACAATTACTTAAAAGAGAGTTGGAAATTAAAAAAGGAGAACTAGAAGAGCAATGGCATTTTAGTTCGCTTGAGAAAATATTTATAGAAGAGCGTATCTATCGCGATATAGAAGAAGAAGAAACATGGGAAGGCGTAATTGCTGCAATAGATAATGGACTGAAACCGCACATTAAACACCTGAAAAGAGCGGTTACGGAAGAAGATATTATTAGACTTACAGAAATTAAGATTAAAAGAATTTCTAAATTCGATAAGTTTAAGGCAGATGAAATTATAAGTAAATTAGAGGAAGAGCTTAAAAAAATTCAGCACCACTTAGATAATTTAATAGAATACGCAATTGACTATTTCAAAGACCTTAAAAAGAAATTTGGAGAAGGCAAAGAGCGTAAAACAGAAATTAGAACCTTTGATAATATCTCTGCAAAAAAAGTTATTATTCGAAACAAGAAATTCTATTTAGATAAAAATGAAGGATTTATTGGATACAACCTAAAAAAAGCAGACTATATACAAGACTGTTCTGAAATTGATGATATTATCGTGTTTTTCGAATCAGGTAAAATCATGGTGACAAAAATAGCCGATAAAAAATTTGTTGGCAAAGGCATCATTCATGCAGCTGTTTGGAAGAAAGGAGATAAACGCACGATTTACCACCTATTATACCAGGATGGTAAGGGCGGACCAACCATGATGAAGCGTTTCAGCGTTAAATCAATCACCCGAGATAAAGAGTATGACCTTACCAAAGGAACTAACGGGTCAAGAGTGCTGTATTTTTCAGTACACCCAAACGGTGAAAGAGAAGTCGTAACCATCGTATTAAGACCCAGACCACACCTCAAAAGAATTAAGTGGGACATCGATTTAGGCGAACAACTTATTAAAGGAAGAGCTGCAGCTGGAAACCGCGTTACAAAAGAAATTGTTTCTAAAATTGTACAAAAAGAAGTAGGCGGATCTACACTTGCAGCGCGCAAAATTTGGTGGGATGATGTAGTAAAAAGGTTAAACGATGAAGGTAGAGGTAAATTCTTAGGAGAATTTAGAGGAGAAGATAAAATTTTAACCTTATACAGTTCTGGAGAATATAGATTGTCTCATTTCGATTTAGCTATTCACTTCGATGATGACTTAATACACATTGAAAAATGGAATCCAGACCACGCAATTTCGGCCGTTTATTACGATGCAGAAAAAGAATTACATTACGCAAAACGCTTTACCTGCGAGGTAACAACAGACAAAAAAGTAAACTTTATATCTGAAAGCGAGGGATCTCGATTAGATATCGTATCTACAGCTTACCAACCTCGTGTAAAAATTGTGTTTAATAAGCTATTAAAAGCAACCAAAAATTTACCCGATAAAGAGGTAGATTTAGCAGAGTTTATTGATGTAAAAGGTATGAAATCACAAGGAAACCAGATTACAAAACTCAAGGTTAAAGAGATTGTATTAGATCATCCAATAGAAGGAGATGAGCCTTGGCCAGAAGAAAAAAAGGAAGAACCAACACCAGAAAATGAGGAAGAAAACGAAGAAGGTGCTACTGAGGTAGAATGGGATATGACAAAGAAAAACGACGATGAAGATGGGCAGCCTACTTTGTTTTAAATAAGGTTTAATTTGAATGGAAAATATAACTCGCGAAATTAGAGAAGAAGAAATTGATTTACTTAAGTATATGCTAGAATTAGCTGGACATACGCTTAACCAATTTCCGCCAATTAAAGAAGTTTACGAGTACGAAGGCGGAAAAATGGGGAGCATACATTTTATTGGAAGTAACCCAGATACCTATCTAGGTGATATTATGCAAATTGAATTTAATGATACAGATAACACCAGAGTTGTAGTAACCCTAACCGTAGACAAAGACCAACGCCTACTCGATTTAGACTTTTGGAAAGAAGATTTCTCTAAACTCTTGCAATACCCTAAACCATCAGAAGTAAAAAAGGCAGAGGGTATTTTGTAAGGTTATGAAATGAATCGCTCTACTTCTTGGATGTATTAAGCTACAAATCAACATCTTAGCATGTGTTTGATTTTGTAGAATCGATTTTTTATTTTAACTTACACATGTAATTCAAAATAAATCTTATTAAAAATGTTAAACTAAAAAACCTGTGTGTGCAGGTTTAGGTCTAGGGTTGTGGTCTAGTGCACAAAATCTAACAACGGTTAATGTAGTACAAGAAATAGACTATGGTGCCATACATCTTTATATAATGAGTAATGGTCAAAGTAATTTAACTTATAAAAGCTCTGCAAGTACAGCAGACTTATTGGATGTTGGAAACCAAGTGCAACTAGATTTAAATGGTTCTGCACAAAATAAACCACTGTATATTGATGGTTCTGAGGCAGTTGGAGGATTGATAAATATAATCACAAAATCTCCAGAAAATGCTCCTTTGTTAAGCGCAGAAGTAATGACTACCTCTTGGTTAGAAACCAATGTAGATGTTGGCTCAAAAATAAGCTTAGGCAAAAAGGCAGACGCCTTAATTGGTGTTAACTATTTTTATTACGATAATCCGATAGACAATAACCGTGATAATATTACAGATGTTACCTTACAGAATAGAATTTCTTTGTTTAGTTCAATTGCTTTCAAACGTAAAAAAAACAAAGTATTTACACTTGCAGGCAGATACAATTATGAAGACCGCTGGGTAGGAGAATTAAATTGGACACCAGAATTTAGAGGTGGAGATAGTATTTATGGCGAAAGTATTTATACCAGCAGATGGGAAGTTTTTGGTAAGTATGAAATCTCGAAAAAAGTTCCGTTAAATTTCCAATTTTCGGCAAACGGACATAACCAAAACTCGGTGTATGGAGATATGCAATTTATAGCAGATCAATATGTAACTTTTGGTCAGTTATTGTATGATAAAACCATCTTTAACATTCACAACCTATTAATTGGATGTGCACTACGCTATACCTTTTACGACGATGATACAGAAGCTACTGCAAAAAACAGTTATAATCCGCACACATATCTTCCGGGCTTTTTGATTCAAGATGATATTAAAATAAATACCCAAAACCGATTGTTACTTGGAGCGCGATACGATTACAACAACAACCATGGTTCTATTTTTTCACCTCGAATAAATTATAAGTGGAACTCAAAAAACGAGCAAACAATTTTGCGATTCAGTGCAGGAAATGGATATAAAATTGCCAACGTTTTTACAGAAGATCATGCAGCCTTGACAGGAGCGAGAGAATTAGTCTTTCAAGAAGATTTGAAACCAGAAACCAGCTACAACTTTAACATTAATGCAGAGCAAAAAATCTACAACATAGGTAATTCTATACTTTCTTTTGATGGCACTTTGTTTTACACATATTTCACAAATAGAATTTTAGGAGATTTTGATGTTTCGCCGAACGAAATTATTTACAGTAACGTAGATGGAAATGCAATTTCTAAAGGATTTTCTTTGAGCACGAAATGGTCGTTTTACAACGGTTTAAAATTGAAATTAGCTGGTACCATTATGGATAATACTTACGAAGAAAACGGCGAAACATTTCGACCTATTTTAACAGAACAATACAACGCAAATTGGAGCGCTTCTTATGTTATCAAAAAACACAAAATTAAAATTGATTATACTGGCAATCTATACGGACCAATGCGTTTGCCTTTACTTGGAGTATTAGACGACAGACCAGAATATAGTCCGATTTGGAGTTTGCAAAACATTCAAATAACCAAAGAGTTTAAAGCATTTGAATGCTTTGGAGGTATTAAAAATTTATTGAATTATACACCGCCGGCAAACAGTATCTCACGAGCACACGACCCATTCGATAAATTAGTACAGTTTGACATTAACGGAAACGCACTACCAACAACAGAAAACCATAACGCAACTACCTTTGACCCAAGTTATGTATTCGCTCCCAATCAAGGAATTCGCTTTTTCTTTGGGTTTAGAGTTAGTCTTTAATAATTTTGGTTAACACTACATCTTTGATAAAAAGGCGGGGAACCGCTCGCGGTGGGGAATTGAAGAACCTCTATTCTTAAAATTAGAGTTTTCTAGCAATATTTAACCCATCTCTTACTGGAAACAGTACATTTTGAACACGGTCATCTTTCTGTACCATGTCATTGTAATCCATTAAAACACGCGTATCTACATCCAAAATTTCATAATCTTCCAACACTTTTCCAGACCACAAAACATTATCCGCTATAATATATCCTCCTTTTCTAACTTTATCAAAAACTAGGTTGTAATAGTTCACATAATTTCCCTTATCTGCATCAATAAAAACAAGATCAAACTCCTCATACACTGTGGGAATAATTTCCATGGCATTACCAACCTTAAAATCTATTGTATTTTCTAAACCAGCCTTAGCAATATACTCGCGCACCATATCCTCTAACTCGTAATTAATATCGATAGTCGTAATTTTCCCACCATCCTGTAAACCTTCCGCAAAACAAAGCGCAGAATATCCAGTGTATGTGCCAATTTCAAGAATATTCTTAGGTTGTATCATATGCGCCAACATGCTAAGAACTCTTCCCTGAAAATGACCCGACAACATTCTTGGCTGTAAAATCTTTATATGTGTTTGCCTATTCAATTCATATAACAATTCCGGCTCATTTTCAGAATGTGCTACAACGTAATCATCTAAATCTCGATTTAAAAAATTCATTTTTCAATATAATCTGGTTCTTTGCCACGAAGATACTTATTTTTAGGCACTAGAAAATATAAAATAAGATGAGAGTTAAAGATGAGTTTCCAGGATATTGCGGTATTGGTATTATGCGTTTCAAACGCGATCATAACATTGGTACCCTCTGGAGATCAGCATACATATTAGGAGCAAGTTATATTTTCACCATTGGTAAAAGCTATAAAAAACAAACGTCAGATGTATTGAAAACATGGTCCAAAATTCCTCTTTTTCACTATGATACATTCGAAGATTTTAGAAAGAACCTACCATACGACTGCCGATTAATCGGTATAGAATTAGATGAACGCTCTACTCCACTCAAAGATTTCGAACATCCCAAAAGATGTGTCTATTTATTAGGAGCTGAAGACAATGGCTTACCTCCCAAAGTACTAGACCAATGTCATGGTTTAATACAGTTACCTGGTACTAATTCCTTAAACGTAGCAGTTTCTGGTAGCTTAGTATTAAATGATAGAGTAGAAAAAATGCCTATGAAACTGCCTTAGTATTATATTATTTCTTAAATATCTAAACGAATACAAACATTTAAATATGTTATTCTCGACTCATTTCTCATTAACTAAAATCGACACTTTTTTATTTGTTCTCAAGGGCTTTTAACAGGCTTTTCGCTAAAGTTACACTCTAGTTTGATAAGTTTAGCTAACTCCCAAGGGTACTTCTGAGGTCGTAACCTTGGCAGCCAGCTAACTAGAGCACTCTAAAGTATAAGCTATAACTACAATCCCTAAGCTAAATTTCATAGCGCACCAACTATTATCACTTCATATATATTTACTTATTTAGTAAATAATGAGTGATTTACTCTTATGGTGTTTTGAAGTTATAAACGCAAGTACTTCGCTTGCTTTC
>Ga0209138_1000121_pt1 | contig 76399 bp, 62 predicted proteins | sample SaaInl3SG_22_DNA_FD_184645 | JGI IMG/M metagenome (GOLD analysis project Ga0209138, IMG submission 184645) | Marine microbial communities from expanding oxygen minimum zones in the Saanich Inlet - ESP_153SG_22_DNA (SPAdes) (version 2) | ecosystem: Environmental > Aquatic > Marine > Intertidal...
AAGGAGCTCGCGGCCCATGCCTATTCAGGGAAATTGCTCGGCATTGGTATTTTGCTTGGGTTTACTCATTTGTGGTGGACCGGAGCGCCGCAGTGGACGCTTTATATGATGTTGATTCTCGCTAATGCGAGCCAATTGGACCGATTCGGTATTGCCTTCTTCCTACCCCAATGGACTCCCGATACCCCCAGCGCTTACCATGCTTGGCGCATTCGACAAGGACTGCCCATCAAAAAGCACAAGCTCTTTCACGGAGAGTAAATCGCTATAATTTTACAACGAACGTATACTTAAATTATCATGCGCTTTCTAACTATTTTGCTTGCCTTACCGTTTTTCGCCTTTGGTCAAAACCACCAGCAGTTCAAATTTGACGGCCCTGCGATTGTTATTCACGGCGGCGCGGGCGGTATAGAGCGTAAGTATTACAACGACGAGCAAATCGCGGAGTATGATTCTGCCCTGCAGGCTGTGCTCAAGGTGGGATTTGATATGCTCACGTACGGGGCCAATGGCATGGACGTCGTCGTAGAGTGCCTCACCATGCTTGAGAATGATCCTCATTTCAATGCAGGTAAAGGTGCTGTATTCAATGATCAGGGCGAGGTAGAACTCGACGCCTCTGTCATGGACGGTTCCACCAAAATGGCGGGAGCTGTGGCGGGGTTAAAGCATATCAAGAACCCTGCGAAGTTAGCGCGGGCGGTCATGGAGGAAACCTCACATGTTTTACTCATTGGCGAAGGGGCAGAGGAGTTTGCCAAGACTCAGGAGCACGAGTTTGTGGATAACGAATACTTTTTAACACCGAAGCGTAAAGAACAGTACGAGCGTTGGAAGCAGATGAAAAAGAACGGCACCGTCGGGGTGGTGGTTAAGGATGTACAAGGCAACTTATACGCCGGTACTTCTACGGGCGGCATGATGGGTAAGAAATACGGCCGTGTAGGCGACGTACCTATCATAGGTGCGGGAACCTATGCAGATAATAACGGGGCGGCAGTAAGCTGTACTGGCCATGGGGAGTACTACATCCGAAACAACGTCGCGTTCCAAGTCAATGCACGCATGCAATACCAAGGATTGACTTTGGAGCAGAGTACGCGTGAAGTCATCTTTGGCGTGCTCAACTCTGAGGCCGGTAATGGCGGTTTGATCGCACTTGATGCCAAGGGTAATGCTACTTGGACATTTAATTCTAAAGGTATGTTTCGTGGAGCCATGGGAAAAATGACAACCACACAGAAAGTTATCCTTCATACTGATATCTTTGGCGACCCAACCTGGCCGGAGGATTGCGGCTTTTAAAATTGCGCCCGTATGAAGCTTAATGTACTAGTTCTTTTATTTACCATTGGCATTGCTGCTCAAGCCCAAACTGTTGTTAGAAAAGACGGTACGGCAACTGGCGCAGATTCACAAGTCAATGATTTGAGCATAAGTAATGGCCTGTATCTAGGTCGAGAAGATTGGCGTTTTGGTATACAGGCTCCGTTAGTCATTTTTCAAGAAATCACAGATGACTCCTACGACTACGAGTCTTACCTAGGGATCGCCCCACATTTAACCGTTGAACGACTTTCCAGCATCCCCGCTTTTAAGTGGAAAGGTGCATTGGGATTGTCACGCGGCGATTCGTTGGGTGAATTTTCTCAATCCGGCGCTTACCTTGCCGGCGGGGTCAGATTAGATTTTGTACCTGTAAATTTCTTCTTTTACGAGCAGTCAAGGTCTATAGAGCTGATGGCGGAGACCATTCTAGATGTGGATCCCAAATACATGCTTACTTTAAACGCTTATCAGAGTGTATTGCTCTTTGATACAGTAACATTAGATTTTGTCGTTGGTGCAGGCTATGTTAACGTGCGCAGCTGGGAAGAGCCTGGACTTCAGATTCGTTTGGGAGTAGGAATTGGGCTTGGCGGTATGTACTAACCTTTAAGGCACTAACCTAATCTCGTCAATCAATAACTCAAAAGTCTCATTGCGTTTATTGGCAATAAGGAAGGTGAATTCGTTGATGCTCGATTGATCAAAATTTGGCATATCTAACTTTTGACCGCGCCATGAGGGGTAGAGGTCACTCAATGGCATTTCTATAGTTTCCCACTCGCCCGTTGTAGAGAACGTGGTGATGTAGCTTTGGTAATCACGAGCTTTATGTTTTACGCGGAATTGGTAGTTCTTCCCGTCGCCTTTAACGCGAAGTTGAACCGTACTGCTTTCAGTTACCGCAATATCTGCGACAGCGCAACGGATGGATGTGAATCCCCCATAATTCTCAAGAGAAACCGAACCGGAGAATTTCCCGTGCCCCTCAGGAGTAATTTCCAAACTGCCTTTAGAAAGCCCGCCCATTACTCCGTCGTTGATCACCGCCCATCGGTCTAAATTTCCTTGAGGAGTAAAGTCGAACAAAGCAATCGATGAGGTGAGCATGGCGATGGTGAGAAATAAGGCGTTCATAATTGGGCTTTTTACTATAACTCCATTTTGAGGCAGAAGGTTCGGCTCTATGACGGCATAAGTAAAGTCGATTGCTATTGTATTAGGTTAAAATTAGTTTAGTGTAGTAATCATTAAATCACTGAATCATGTTAAAGAAATTAGGACTGCTTGCGGCCCTTTCTGTTGGACTTACAGGAACTGCGCAAGAAGCTATGGACATGACCAAATGTCCTGTCCACGAAGGAGGTATGAGTATGGAGGAAGCACACGCGTCAGGAATGAAAAATCCACACGCGGCTAAAACCATCGCCCCCTCATTGTTACCGAACCAGTTGGATTTATCCGTTTTACGTCAAAATTCTTCGCTAAGTAATCCTTTAGGGGAGTCCTTTGATTACCGCGAGGCTTTTGAAGCATTAGATTATTATGCATTAAAAGAGGATATCAGAAAAACATTGACGGAAAGTCAAGATTGGTGGCCTGCCGATTGGGGGCATTACGGTGGATTATTCATTCGTATGGCCTGGCACAGCGCAGGAACCTACAGAACGGGTGACGGTCGTGGCGGAAGCCGCACGGGTCAGCAACGTTTTGCACCCATCAATAGTTGGCCTGATAATGCCAACCTCGATAAAGCGAGAAGATTACTTTGGCCGGTGAAGCAAAAGTATGGAGCTTCTATTTCCTGGGCGGACCTTATGGTTCTCGCGGGAAATGTTGCACTAGAGGATATGGGCTTTGAAACGGCTGGTTTTGCGGGTGGCCGAGCTGATGTATGGGAGCCAGAAAGCGATGTGTACTGGGGTTCTGAATCAAAGTGGTTAGAGAGTAACCGTTATTCTGGCGATCGCCAGTTAGAGAAGCCATTAGCCGCAGTGCAAATGGGACTGATCTATGTTAACCCAGAGGGACCTAATGGCGTGCCAGATCCAATAGCTGCCGCGCATGATATTCGTGAGACTTTCGGTCGTATGGGAATGAACGACGAGGAGACGGTTGCGCTCATTGCAGGCGGTCATACCTTGGGTAAAACGCACGGTGCCGCTGCAGGCTCACATCAAGGACCAGAGCCAGAGCGTGCCGGTATTGAAGAGCAAGGTTTTGGCTGGACGAGCGATCATGGAACAGGTGCAGGTGCGGATGCCATCACCTCAGGTTTAGAGGTTATATGGACCAGTAAGCCAACGGAATGGAGCCATGAATATTTGGCGGCTTTGTTTGAATTTGAATGGGAACTCGAGAAAAGTCCTGCAGGTGCACATCAGTGGGTTGCTAAGAACGGACCTAAGGTAGTACCGGATGCATTTGATGCCGACGCAAAGCACCGTCCGCGTATGTTGACCACAGATTTATCTATGGTACGCGATCCTGAATATTTAAAAATTTCGAAACGATTCTATGAGAACCCTGCGGAGTTTGATAAAGCCTTTGCTCGTGCATGGTTTAAACTCACACACCGCGATATGGGGCCAAGCACCACGTATCTGGGGCCTGAAACACCTAAGGAGGAATACATTTGGCAAGACCCCATACCGGCTGCAGATTATGAAATGGTAGATGCTGATGATATTTCGAGATTAAAATCGGCGATTGACGGTTCGGGATTGACTACGCAAGAATTGGTGCGTACGGCTTGGGCTTCTGCGTCAACGTATCGTGAATCGGACCGCAGGGGCGGAGCAAACGGCTCGCGTATTCGTTTGGCACCTATGAAAGATTGGGAAGTGAATCATCCTGAAGAATTGGCCAAAGTTTTAGCGGTGTATGCAGGAATTAAGCAAGATTTCGACAAGCGCAAAAAGAAAGTGTCTATTGCAGACCTTATCGTTTTAGGTGGAAACCTAGGTGTGGAGCGTGCAGCTGCGGCCGCGGGTCATTCTGTGACCGTTCCATTTACACCTGGACGTACAGATGCGACTCAAGAAATGACGGATGTTGCTTCTGTAGCGCTGTTGGAGCCGATGGCGGACGGCTTCCGTAATTATGAGAAGACCAACTACTTCTTGAGTGCAGAGGAATTGCTCGTTGATAAGGCCCAATTATTAGGGCTCAACGCACCCGAAATGACCGTCCTCGTCGGAGGAATGCGCGCTATTGGCGCAAACTACGACGGTCGTGGTCACGGTGTATTTACCGACCAAAAAGGTGCCTTGAGCAACGATTTCTTTGTGAACCTACTGGACATGGACAACAAATGGACGGCAACCACGGAATACAAGGATAATTTCGTTGCAACAGATCGTCAAACGGGCGAGGCCAAATGGTCTGCTACCCGCGTGGATTTAATCTTCGGTTCGAATTCTGAATTACGTGCGATAGCTGAGGTTTATGCTTCAGCGGATGCAGAGGAGAAATTGGTACAGGACTTTGTTGCGGCATGGAACAAAGTGATGATGGCTGATAGATTCGACTTGCTCTAAAAAAAACAGTAGCTCAGTAAATGAGAAAAGCCACCTCTTACGGGGTGGCTTTTTTTTTAGTAATGTTCTTCTAATGTCCGTGGTGGTAATGGCGCTGGCGTGTTTTAAGGCCGTTGGTCCATGTGGCTTCGAGGATAAGCATGGCACCGCTCGAGGGAGGCAGCTCTGGAATTTTTGTTTGCTGGGCACTCCAAAGTGTTTTTCCACTGAGGGAATATAGTGTGAGGGAATGAAGGTTGGCAGGCCAGAATTGGTCCAATTCCTTTAAGTCAATTTTCGGTTGTGCAACTTCATCCACGGAGAAAATGACGATCGACTGAATGAGCATGGAAGTAGTATCTACCTTACCACAGCGAAAGGCGTATTGTGTAACCGTGAAAAAGTCGTCTTGACCATAGGGGTGTATGCCGTTTGGCGTAGCACTGAAATTTCCATCGCCAAAGTCGTAGTACACAGAATCGGCAAATAGGCTCGTATCGGTATACGTGAGCGTGTCGTTGGACATCGAAGCAGTAAAACCGGCTTGCGTATCGTAGAGGCCAACGTTCCAGGTGCTCAGGGAATCGAATACCACGTCTTTTGCGGCCTGGCGAATGGCCGCGGCAACAGTAGGGTTGAGGTTCTGGTCGTCAGTGATGGTATTGGGATCCATCCGAGTAATCATGGTGAAGAACGTACATGCGGCTGCATAAGTACCGGCAAGGGAGGGGTGGCTGCCGTCAGAGGTGTAGAGGTTAATAGTGGAATCTGTATCGCGAATGTGCTTCCAGACAGTACCTACAGGGCTGAGGTAGGCATCTGTGGTGTCCGCCATGAGACTGTAATGGCGGTGAAGCATGGAGTCCATGCCCTCATAGGTGCAGAGTGGAGGAAATACGGCACAATTCGCTTGATCACCATTTTCGCGGCCCCAAGTCCGGAAGAACACAGGTTGTGCGCAAGGAGCGAGGCTGCGGATGGAGTCCACGAGCTCAATAGCGTAAGGGAGGGTTTGCCATGAGAATTGACTGTAGGGAAAGCTGGGTTCTTGACTTTGGGCTTGGAGGACGACATAATCCCAATTTTGACTCGCCAGTTTCGCATATGTAGCATTGCTCTGTGAATGCTGGTAAAAAGTGGCACCACCAAGGGTTTGCTGTGAACAGACTAAACTCTGGTTTGCAGAAGAGGCAATGGTAGCGACCATCGTCGGAAGGTTGTTCGCTGCCGTATAACTGTTGCCTATGAAAAGCACGCGTTGTTGGGCGTGAAGGGTACCAATAAAAAGTACGAGCAAAGCGAGGTGTCGCATAGAACGGGATTTAGATCATCGAATTTACTGAAAAGAGCAAAGGCAATTAGCGATTCTTTTTTAACTTCCCTCATCACTAAAAACCGTTGCGTATGGAGTCTGTAGGACTTTGGCATATTTTATTGGCGCTGGCCATTTTCTCTTTGATTGTTGAAGTTTTTACACTAGGATTCCTTGCGGGAGCGTTGGGTGTGGGACTCGTTTTCAGTAGTGTAGGAGCGTATTTTGGATTGGACACGGAATGGCTCATTGCCCTTTTCGCATTGGGTTCCATCATTGCCTTCTTCACCATTAAGCCTGTGGTGGATCGTTTTTTAAAAGATAAAGTAACAACGAATGCAGATTCGATCGTCGGGCAAAAAGGCCGGGTTACGGAAGCCATACAGAATGCAACGGGTGCGGGACGCGTCCTTGTCGGTGGAGACGACTGGAAAGTTGAATGTGAGGAGGATCTGCCCGTGGGCACTGTAGTACGCGTGGTTGCTCGCGAGAGTATCGTTTTGCAGGTAGAGGCTGTAAAGAAGTAGAATTTTAATACCTAAACAACATAAATAATGAGTGGATTTGTAGTCATATTCTCAACCTTAGCGCTGTTGGTGGTCATCTTTGGTGCTGCGGGGCTGAAGATTGTTCAGCAGTCAGAAGTCGTTATCATTGAGCGACTGGGAAAGTACAGTAGAACCTTAAGCAGTGGAATCAATATCATATGGCCGTTTGTGGACCGCCCGCGTTCTATCATGTGGCGTTATGTTATTGAAAGCGTTGAGGGACGAAAATTGGTGAATTTTAAAGAACTGAACCGTATCGACCTTCGTGAGACCGTTTATGATTTTCCCAAGCAAAATGTGATTACCAAGGATAACGTAGTCGTTCAGATCAATGCGGTGCTTTATTTCCAGGTAATGGATCCCGTGAAAGCGGTTTATGAGATTTCAAATTTGCCGGATGCTATTGAAAAATTAACGCAGACCACGTTACGTAATGTGATTGGTGAATTGGAATTGGATGAAAGTTTGTCGTCAAGAGATACCATCAACACGAAGCTTCGCTCTATTCTGGACGATGCGACGAACAAGTGGGGTGTGAAGGTGAATCGTGTTGAATTGCAGGATATCAATCCGCCCGCTGATATTCAGGCGGCCATGGAGAAACAAATGCGTGCAGAGCGCGACCGTCGGGCTGCTGTTTTGGAGGCCGAAGGTTTGAAACGTGCCGCCATTTTGAATGCCGAAGGGCAGCGCGAGAGCGATATCGCACGTGCAGAGGGTGAGCGCCAGTCTGCCATTTTAGAGGCTGAAGGTGCTGCTGATGCGCGCATTAAAACAGCGAAGGCGGAAGCGGAAGCTATCGAGCTGATCAAAGTTGCTGTGGGTGGAGACTCGAAAGATCCTATCCAGTACCTTATAGCGAAAGAATACCTTAAGACCCTAGAATCGCTAGGGCAGGGTACAGATAACAAGACCGTTTTCCTTCCTTATGAAGCCACGGGAGTGTTGAGCTCTCTCGGCGGGATAAAGGAGTTGTTGAAGTAATTGGCAGGAAACTGCCGGTAAGAAAAAAGCCCTCCGTTTGGAGGGCTTTTTTTATAAATACACATTAGCTGACTATAGGGCCGCCTTAGGCGATGGTCCCCATTTGTTTTCACCTTGTTCGCTGTCTTTAAATAATAGAACGAGCAACCAGATGGCACCAATCAATGGGATGAGTACGATAAGGACGAACCATCCGCTCTTGCCCACATCGTGCAAGCGACGCACCAATACGCCAAGTGATGGGAGGAATACTGCGAGGCTGTAGAGGTTACTTAGAATGCCTGATTCACCAGCCATAGGATTTGTACCTAGACCGTACATGTCAATGAGGGTTAATACAATGGAAATGAGCGTACTGAATAATGCGAAATTCCAGTATTCAGCGCGGCGGGCGCGGCCTTTGAAATCAACATACTGGCGGAGTACTTTAAAATAATAGTTCATGGTAGATGTTTTAGTTAGTTCAATCTAGCAATAAATTTTTGTTTGATGAAAAAATCGTATTCGCAGTATAGTTGGGGCTTAGCCGGTTAGGGCGAGAAGCGGATGGACAAATTGAAACGGAGGTGGTTGTTTTGGGTAAAACGGGAAGTGTTTTGTACCTCTCGTCGGACAAAGCACCTAGTATAATTACAACCTTAGGGATGAATTAAACTTAGATGACTTCTCAATAATGTCAATTGAAGATAAGAGGATTTTTCGCCTAACGGCAAAAGAACCCTTCACGGGTGCCCTTGTACCCAACTTAAAAGAGAAAGAAAGCCATCCGCTGCGCAGCAGCGTTTGGCTTTTTTTCATTTCCGCCAGTCTCGCTGAAGTAAACTTCGCTCGATGTCGAAAACGAAAAAAGCCACCCACTTTCGTGGATGGCCTTCTTACTATTTTGGTTGTGGGCGATGAGGGATTCGAACCCCCGACCCCCTGCTTGTAAGGCAGGTGCTCTGAACCAACTGAGCTAATCGCCCTGAGCGGGTGCAAATATAATTATGAATTCTAGTTCTGCAACTACTTTTGGAGGTTTTTGAAATTCTTTTTGCCGTCCTTACCAATGCCGTCCAAAGCATGCGGTGTCGCCGATCTCAACCCGCTTGTACAGCGCATTGATTACCTCGAGAGCTTCCGTATTTCCGGAGCAGTCATTTATAGCTTCTATGTATTGCATGTTGTCTGCACCGTTTACAGATATCCCTATGATTTCGTATTTATCCAGCACAAGGCCGCAGTAACATTCATGGTCGTCGTAGCCCTCTAAAGGATCGCAGGCCGTTGCAGTGCAGAGGGTGATGGCGAAAAGCAGGTGTTTGCAGCTCATGAGAGGTAAGATAGGAACTTTGTGCTTCTATTCTTCCTTCTCTTCTTTGAAGTCTATGCTTAGGCTGTTTACACAGTAGCGGAGGCCGGTAGAGGTAGGGCCGTCGTTGAAGACGTGGCCCAGATGGCCGCCGCAGCTGGCACACACTATTTCCGTGCGGAGCATGCCGTGGGTTTTGTCTAGTTTTTCTAAAATGGCGCCTTTCTCAATGCCCTGGTCGAATGAGGGCCAGCCACAGTGCGAATCAAATTTTGAATCCGAAGTGAAGAGTGGGGCGTCGCAACCGCGGCACGTGTAGGTGCCTTCGTCAAAGTGCATGTTGTATTCGCCGGTATATGGACGTTCGGTTCCTTTCTGGCGGATAACATAGTATTCTTCAGAAGAGAGTTGTGCTTTCCATTCTTGCTCGGTTTTTTGAACCGGGAAGGAGGTGTTGTCGGCGTTGCCCATAGTAGAATTAGTTTCCTGCGCCTGACAAGCGGTCAGAAACAGTGTGGAGGTGAGTATGTAGAGTACTTTTTTCATGTAGTGTACTAACGCAAATACGGTGCGGTATGTTCAATATTACGCAGTGAAGATGAAGCTGTGGATCTGACTGAGGACATGTGGGTCGCGAAGGATGCGGCGGTGTCCTAGGCCTTTGGTTTCTATGAAGGTGCCGTGTGTTAGGTTTTCGCCTACGGAGCGTCCCATGGCGATCGGAGTGTCGTTGTCGTTGAGATCGTGGAAGACGAGGGCGGGGATGGTGTTGCGTGCTGCCAGGCCAGGCGCACTGAAGCTGTCGAAATCTTCGCCGTGGATTTTTTTGAGGTTGGCGATGATTCGGCCGTGAACTTTTGCATTGAAGCCTACAGCATCGCAGAAGAGTCCTACCATGCCGGAGATGAGCCCCGGTGGGGCGATCAGGATTTGGTGATCAGCCTTGGTGCCGCATTCCATTTGAGCGTATAGTGCGGCGTTGCAGCCTAAGCTGTGGGCAATGATGCTGTGGAATGTGCCATAGCGTTGTTGAATTTGCTGGATGCACTCGCCAAATTCAGGCATCATGGTGCGCTTGCCTTGCGCCCCGCGATGCGCCAGCGCGTTGAAGCCGATCAGGGTATATTCTTCTAGAAAATGGGGGTTTTGAGCTTCGCAATGGTCGAGCAGGGCGGTGAACTGAGTGAATCTGCCGCCCCAGCCGTGTACGAAAAGAATGTGTTTAGGTCCTGTTCCTAGCGTATACACCGGATAGGTCAGGCCGCGGGGATGAGTGAACAGCTCGGGAGTGCCAAAGCGCTCTTCCATTGGGCGTTCACGATTGGGTATTTTGAACGGGTAGGGGGTAAGGAACCAACGCCAAGCAATTTTTGCTGCAAGGGCAATACTAATACGTTGAGAGAGCTGCGCGGTGCGGCGCATAATGGAAGGAACTTGCAGTGATGCGCGGTCCTGAGCGCTGTGGGGTTGGGGTTGGTCATTCATGGGTCGTAAAACTACGGAATGACAGATAGAAAACTGTAGTGCCCAGAACAAGATTCGAACTTGCACGCGATTACTCGCACCACCCCCTCAAGATGGCGTGTCTACCAATTTCACCACCTGGGCAAGGTGTAGTAAAGCTACACATTTAAGTGTCTTCTTTAACTGTAAAAAAGAAAACCACCTGGTGAGGTGGCTTTCTCTTAGTGATCCCTCAGGGGCTCGAACCCTGGACCCATACATTAAAAGTGTATTGCTCTACCAACTGAGCTAAGAGATCAACCTTATTCCGCTTTGCGGGCTGCAAATATACAGAGGTTTCCTTTTTTACCAACTAAGTGAGAGAAAAAAATCAAAGGAATATTTAGGCGTTCTGTTGGGGTAGGGTTTATACCTTTGAATACCAAAATATTTGGGCCATGAGATATTTTCTTTTAGGGTATATGGGAAGCGGAAAAAGCACACTAGGTAAGGCATTGAGCCAGCGCTTAGGGGTGAGTTTTGTGGATCTTGATGTGCGAATTACTGAGCAGATCGGGCAGTCCATAGCTTCATATATGGCGGATAAAGGGGAATTGGCCTTTCGAAAGGTGGAACACAGCGTGTTGGAACGCCTATTGGCTGAGGATCAAGACGATGTGGTGGTTGCTTTAGGCGGTGGAACGCCCGTGTTCTATAATCACATGGAGGCCTTGAATGCCGCAGGCACTACGGTATTTTTGGACGTGAGCGTTGTGGAATTGGCCCATAGGTTGGAAAAAGATATGGATCGTCCGCTCATTAAAGGGAAAGACGATGTCGCAGAATTTGTGGCGAAACACCTCTTTGAGCGCCGGCCATTTTACAGTTTAGCGCAGCACAGGGTGAAAGGCGATGCCCTCACTGTAGAAGCTATTCTTGAAGTTATAGGGTAGTTAGACGAGCTTAACGTTGTTGGCGACGCCGTTGACTACGTTTAATTGGACCGTGTCCTGAAGCGTAGTGCTCAAACTCAATCCTTTCAAATCTGCCTTTACAGGGTAACGCTTATGGCTCCGATCGACAAGTACCGTTGTACTGAGCACACGTGGACGAAAGCCCATCAGTTTTATCACCGCCCACAATAAGGTACGGCCGCTGTTGAGTACATCATCTACCAATGCAAATTCACCGCCTACGGGGAGGTCAATCATCATTTCCTCCAGCACCGGTGCGTCTTTATCCATGACAAGGGGATGGAGCGTAATGTTGATATCACTGATTTTACGCAAACGCGTGACCAGTTGCTCTGCGAGCCAGTACCCATTATCCTTTATTCCCACGACGTGTAAATCAGTCGCATTATGGTGACGGTCGTAAAGTTCCCACGCGAGGCGCTGAATCTTGTGCTCGATGGCGGTTGCGTTCAGTATTTCAGTAGTGTTGCTCATGATAGGGTGAAATTAGGCTTTTAGCACCAATTGGACAACGTTTTCTATATGATGTGTCTGTGGGAACATATCCACTGCCCGGCTTTGCTTGACTTCGTATTTTTCAGTGAGTAGCCCTAAATCTCGTGCTTGCGTAGCAGAGTTGCAGCTTACGTAAACGATTCTAGGAATTTCAAGCTCGAGCAACAAGGCTAGCACATCGCCGTGCATTCCATCTCGTGGCGGATCTGTGACCAGAACATCGGGCTTGCCGTGCTTCGCAATGAATTCGGTAGTAAATACCTCTTTCATGTCGCCCGCATAGAAGGTTGCATTAGTAACGCCGTTGTTTTGCGCATTCAGTTTTGCATCTTCAATGGCTTCAGGGATCAATTCAATCCCAACCACCTCACGCGCTTGTTCCGCCATGAAAAGTGCGATGGTACCCGTACCGGTATATAAATCAAAGACCAATTCGTCTTTCTTGATCTCTGCCATGTCCATTGCCACCTTATACAGTTCGTACGCCTGCTCAGGATTCGTCTGGTAGAAACTCTTCGGGCCTATTTTAAAGCGCAGTTCACCTTCTCCACTATACTTCGGCATGGCTTCCTCAATGAAGCCCGGACCGCTGTACGTGATGATGTCTTGATCGTAAATAGTATCGTTTTGTTTGGTGTTGATCACGTATTGAAGGGTGGTGATTTCCGGGAATTTCCCGGCCAATTCTTTCAATAGCTCTTCACGCGCTTCCGCGTGCTCCTCTTTAAACTGAATAACCACCAATACCTCTCCGGTGCTGGCTACACGAATCATTAGTGTTCTCAGCCAACCTTCTTGACTACGCGCATTGAAAAAAGGCATGTCTCTTTCAATGGCCCAGTCCCGAACGAAATTTCGAAGGGCATTCGACGGTTCCGGCTGCAGCAAACATTCGTCGATGTCTAACACCTTATCCCAGAAACCTGGAATATGAAATCCTGCACCGCGGCGCTCTGGAAAATCTATACCGCTGTCCAGCTGCTCCTGGGTCAACCATTTGTTATCAGTAAAACTAAACTCAAGTTTATTTCTATAGCGGTACTCCTTTCCACTGCCTAGAATGGGGTGAAACTCTTCCGGAACCACGTGTCCTATTTTGCGCAAATTCTCGCGCACTTCCTTCTCCTTGTAGCCCAATTGCTTCTCGTAGCTCAAATTCTGCCACTTGCAACCGCCGCACACACCAAAGTACTGGCACTGCGGTTCCACACGGTCCGGACTGTATTCATCTACCTTCACCACCTTGCCTTCAAGATAGCTTCGACGCTTCTTCGTCACTTGCACCTCGACGACATCGCCGGGCACGCCACCGCTCACAAACACTACCTTTTCGCCGTGTCTGCCCACTGCTTTTCCTTTGTTTCCTATATCCGTGAGCCGTACTTGCTCAAGGTTCGCCATGCGGTTTTTCTTTCTTGCCATAGGCCGCAAAAATAGTTTATAAAAAGAGAGGGCGGCCTTCCGGCCGCCCTCAATATTCTGTTGCTAAAAAATTGTGGTTTACTTCACGATCACAGGCTGTGCATGAGAAGCACCATCTGTAGTAGTGATCAACAGGTAAGTACCTGAAGCAAGGCCTTCCGTAGAGATCTGTATTTTCTGACCACCTGTGAAATCTGCTTGCTCTTGGTATAGTGTGCGTCCTGTCATGTCCATAAGCTTCAATGTCGCTGCAGCCTCGAAATTACCTTCTACAAAGAAGTCGCCGCTCGTTGGGTTCGGGTATACATTGATTTTGCTTGCAAGCGACTCTTCGAATTGACCGATAGTGTAGGTTGCATCAACACTTTGTAGGACCTCTTTAGTCGAGATGTCTTGCACCCACAGTATCACACCAAGGTTTGTGAAATCTTCAACCGTATGTTCTACACTGAGGTTTGCAGGGCTCTGTGCATTCGCTGGCAACGTATAATTACCATTGAACGTGTAGCTCAACGTTTTGGTAACACTCTGTCCTGAAGTCAAAGCGCTCAATGTTTCACCGTTTTCATTTGGCATCATTTTCTTCACTACGTTGAAAAACTCTGTCTCGCCATTCGTTTTCACGTTGGCCGTATCACGGTGCGAATAAATCACAGCGAACAATCTCAAGTTATTTGAGGTAACGTCCGCTAAAGGTGAAATCGTTACTTCGGTCTCAACACTTTTAGTGAAGCGGCTCCAAGTAGCACTCATTTCAACGAATGCAGGAACATTCTGGTACTGATCGTACAAGGCCTGAGTAACACCATTACCGTTACCGTCCCATCCGCCGTCAATCTCAACGCGTGGTACAGAGTTTATACCATAGAACGTTCTTCTGGCTCCACCTTCTGGCGTGAAGTAAGGATCTCCTGTACCCGGCCAGCTCATCTGGTATTTGATAGAGTTGTGTTCGCCTGGATTATCGTCAAATACAGCCTCCATGGTCGCGTTCGCTGGCGTACAAGGTGCACAAGTAGACGAAGTAAACGTCTCGTATAGTGGGTAGCGGGTAGTTAACGCAGTAACGACTTGAATATCCAAGCTCACCGTGTCGTTCGCTGTATTTGCATCCACATTACTTCCGTTGAGATTACTCAACCAAGCTTTAACTGAGTACAATCCTGTGCTTGATGGGTTCCATGTACTTCCTGATGTAAGCGTTCCTGTAGATCCACTAGGAATGCTAATGCTCGACAAACTTGAAGTTACTGGAGTACCACCGTTGATACTGTAGTTGAATGTTGCACTCGTTAAGTTCTGTGCGCCATTATTCGTAAAATCTGCTGCGATTGTAAAAGGAGCTACGTTGAGACCTAAATACGGACTTACATTTAAGCTGGCCCCTGCCAATTCGTAATCTGGTTGTACCCCTTGAATAAAGGTGTAGTAGGTGTTATCTAAATAATCAGGTGCATTGGTTGAATTGCTCCCTACACTGGTGATTTGGTCGTAAACGTTGGTGCTGTTGACGCGTACACCAATAGTTAAACTTGGTGTTACACCAGCATTGCGTTGATCGACGATGTAGATGTTGTTCGTGGTTTCTTCCAATACAATAGACCAGTAGCTCCAGTGGCTGCCCGAAGCTCCTGTTACACTGTAAGAAGAGAATAGAATCCATTCTTGGCGGTTTGGAGACGTTCCAAAGGTTTTGCGCGCCACTTGATCGTTGGTACCACTACCGTTCAAACCCAATACACAGATGGAAGAATCTGGAATGGTAGAATTCGTAATGGCTTGAGCAGAGCCCACACTGTGGTTGGCCGGATTTGTTTTTCTCGAGAACGTAAGGATTCCGGTATTTGATACTCGGAAAGAGTCAATCGCAGCTCCTTGAAGCTTAAAGGTAAACGGAAGCGTTTGAATGCTTGAATAGGTTCCTGCAGTTTGTGCCGCACCTAAAATACTGGTCCAATCCGTTGGGAGACCACTACCAACAGGATATTCGGAATTTTCCTGATTTACGTTGTTCGGATTTGAGCCCGACACCGGTGCCGTATGGTAATATTGCGCACTGGCCGTTATACCAAAGGCAAGTGCTGCTAGTGAGAGTAGAAATTTTTTCATAAGTATGATTAGATTTAAGAGGTTATGAAGTTATTACTTTTCATCCTAATAGTCGTGAATTCAGCCCTTATATTTGTGGTAACCCAAAATTCAAAAGTACTATGGCTCAGTCCTCTGCATCATTAATGGCCCTCGAAGAAAAGTACGGCGCTCACAATTACCATCCCTTACCGGTCGTTCTGGACAAAGGAGAAGGTGTTTACGTATGGGACGTTGAAGGAAAACGCTACTTTGATTTTTTATCGGCCTACAGTGCAGTCAACCAGGGGCATTGCCATCCAAAAATCGTGGGGGCCATGGTGGATCAGGCGCAAACGTTAACATTGACCTCACGTGCCTTTTACAACAGTAAACTTGGGGAGTACGAGAAGTACATGAGCGAAACCTTTGGATTCGATAAGATCCTTCCCATGAATTCTGGGGCAGAGGCAGTGGAGACGGCGCTAAAAATCGCACGTAAGTGGGGTTATGAGAAAAAAGGAGTAGCACAAAACAACGGTATTATCGTGGTATGTGAGGGCAATTTCCATGGACGTACGACAACCATTATTTCGTTCTCTGACGATCCCGATGCCCGTAACAACTTCGGTCCCTATACAACTGGTTTTGTCACTATTCCTTACAATGATATTGCCGCGTTAAACTTTGCGTTGATGAATGAGAATGTCGTTGGTTTTCTAGTCGAGCCTATTCAAGGCGAGGCGGGCGTGAATACACCGGACGCAAACTTTATAGCAGAGGCAGCAGCATTGTGTAAAGAGCGTAATGTTTTATTGATTGCAGATGAAGTACAGACCGGAATTGCCCGCACTGGGTCACTTTTAGCGGTTTGTGGCGATTGTAGTTGCGGCAGCACTTGCGAGCGCGGTACAACCTACACGAAACCCGATCTCTTGATCTTAGGAAAGGCTTTGTCTGGCGGCGTTTATCCCGTGAGTGCGGTACTCGCGGACGATCACGTAATGGAAGTGATCAAGCCCGGTCAGCACGGTTCCACTTTTGGCGGCAACCCTATTGCGGCAAAAGTTGCAATGGCGGCACTTGACGTGGTAAAAGAAGAAGGACTGGCGCCGCATGCGCGTGCTATGGGTGAACATTTCCGTGCGGAGATGACTAAAATCATTGGCGAAACAGCATTGGTCACCAAAGTTCGCGGTAAAGGATTGCTGAATGCCATTATTATCAACGATACGCCCGACAGCTCCACTGCTTGGAACATTTGTATGGCATTGAAAGAAAACGGTTTGCTTGCAAAACCAACACACGGCAACATCATCCGTTTTGCACCGCCACTGGTAATGACAAAGGACCAGTTGGACGAATGCATCGCCATTATCCGCACCACTTTGCTCAACTTTAAAAGGTAATGCGCTGGCTCCAAGCCTTTTTTCCAAACGATCAACATCCTGATCATCACAAACCGCTTGATGGTTTGCGGGGTATCGCCGTACTAATGGTGGTATTTGGTCACGGATACAATCAAGGCCTGGGCCCCTTCGGTGAGAGCAGTTTGTTGATCCGGGGAAAACTTGGGGTATACCTATTCTTTGTGCTTTCCGCCTACCTTCTGGACCGTCAAATCATCAAGATGCTTCAGCAGGGACGCGCAGATTGGGACTATTGGTTGTATTACATCTCTCGCCGCATCTTACGCATTTTTCCACTCTTTTTTCTTGCGCTCATAGTTTTTAGAATGGCCAATGCCAGCGGACTAAAAGTAGTAATGCACGATTGGGGAGATGTGTGGCAGCACCTTGCACTTCAGCGTGGCGATCATATTTTTTGGTCCATACCGGTTGAGTTTAAATATTACCTCATAAGCCCTATCGTACTTTTCGTATTTCACCGCCTGTTTCGTTGGAACGGGTATGCCATTGCTTGCACATTAGCCGTATTAATGGGTGCGTCGTATTGGTTTGTTCTATGGTGGCAGCCCGAGGGAACAAACACGCTATGGTTCCTCAACATTTTTTTGCTCGGCACCGTCGTTGCTCTTATTGAGCGTTTACGTCCCCATTTCTGGAACACCCTCACGCAATCTTCCGTCACCACCTATGCAGGCTGGGCTGTCGTGCTCATCTTTAGTTTTTGGTCTTGGAAATCAGATGACTATACTCATATAGGTACGTTTATCCCGGCGGCATTGCTATGGTCCGTTGCATTAATAGCCTCCTTTAAACCCGGCCTTTGGGCATCCCTATTAAGCTGGAAACCCCTGCGTTGGGTCGGCGCCGTCTCCTTTAGTATGTACCTGTTTCATATACCGGTATTAATGTGGGTAAAATCTTTTCCAATATCCTCAGAAATCGCTTGGCTCATTTACCTTGCGCTCACTTTGGGCGTCACGTCACTAACGTATTTAGTCGTCGAACGACCTTTGCAAAAATTCAAACCATTCGTTTATGGATCAGCGGGAACAAAACCTACGTCTTAAAGAAGCTTTCGAGCGAGGCATTACCTATAAATCGTACAGTGAATTGCTTCAGCAATATGCCCGCAAAGGAAAAACATCTGGTGAGCAGAAAGCGTCTTTTATCGAATATACCAAACTGGCTGCTGCACGTCAGCGCCGTTGGGAAAAGACGTACCGTCCCGAAGTAAATTTTATCGATGCCATTTACGATTGTAAAGTAAAAGGCGAGCAGTGGTTGGTTTTTACCGAAACGTGGTGTGGCGATGCCGCTCACGCCTTGCCGTTTTTTAATGAATGGGCCATTGCGACGAAAATCCCCCTGCGCATCGTATTTCGCGATGAGCACCCAGAACTCATGGACCAATTCCTCACCGACGGTGGCCGTTCCATTCCAAAGTGGGTACGACTTAACGATCATTTTGAAGCAGTCACCAATTGGGGACCTCGTCCATCAGAACTCACCGAACACTACAAACAGTGGAAGGCTGAGCCAGATTTTGATAAGTCTGAATGGTCGCTTTTTGCGCAAGATTGGTACAACAAAAACAAAGGTCGCGCACTAGAAAACGACATCTTTGATTTGATGCGATAGTTATTCTTTTTGCGAAGAGGTATTACTTGTTGTTCTTGAGATTCAAAAACATCTTTTCGAACGTACTGTAGACTTCGTCCAAAAAGGGTTGAGTCAAGGCTTCTTTGACTTCAGCGGTAGAAGGATGTGATTCTTTCATGAATTTGAACCCCTGCTTCATTGGCCCGGCCTCAAATTCAACGTAGTGCCAGCGTTCCATGGCGTAAATGGTGGTTTTGAATTGTTGGGTACTCCAAGTTTCGACAATGCGCATATTAGAAATCCACGTGGACTTTTAAGTTGAGTAATCTGTTGGTCATGTAATTAGGGACGGCGTATTGTCCGGCCGCACTAATATCTTTTACCCAAAGGTAACTCACAGTATTTCTTGCTTGCAGCAGGTTAAAGATTTCCGCGCTGATCCAGATTTCATCAAAGCGATCGGTCCATTTTCCACCCAATACCTTGATAAACCCGATATCTGCCCGACGGTAGGGTGGGCTTCGGAAAAAACGGTCCTCGGGTTGCGCTATTTCGTTGCCAGTACCGTCCGGTCCAAAAGGAAATCCACCGCCCAACATAAGTGTAAGTGACAACCGTGTTGTGGGGTCGTTCGGCAAGTAATCTTGGAAGTACACGGCGAAATTGAATCGAGTGTCCGTCGGTCGGGCGTGCCACCCCTGTACTAAGCTTGTTGTACTGCGCTCCTGAGCGCGGAACAAACTAAAAGTGAACCAACTGTCGGTGCCTTTTACAAACTCTCCATTGATGCGGGAATCAATCCCGTACACTCGCGCCAGTCCATCGTTGTTGCCTTGGTAGCGGATGCGCACATTTTCCACATCGAACAAATTCACGCGTTGCAATCCTTTGTAATACGTTTCAAGTGTCCATACAAAAGGGCGGTTCCACAGTTCAAAATCTTTGTCTTGACGTACGATCAGGTGCAGGGCCTGCTGACTCTTCACGCCCGTATTTAGCGTACCGTCCTTAAGGCGCATTTCACGGTAGAAGGGGTATTGATCGTACAATCCTGCAGCAAAGGTCCACCGGTAGGCAGCAAGCAGTCCTCCATCTGGTATAAAGTTGAATCGTGCACGCGGGCTGATGCGAACTTCGTTTGACAATTGGGCCCACTGCATCCGTGCACCTATATTGTAATGCCAGATGCCCTTATCTAGTGGAATAGAGCCTTTCGCGTTGATCCAACTCTTCGCTCGAGTGTTGAGCAACGTTTGAGTCGCTGCTACGTGGGTATAGAGTTCTAAACCGTCCGCCGGTGTGCTGAATAATCTTCCATCGATAACGCTATCAATGGTGCTGCCTGTGTTTGGTAGGCTGTAGCCGGCACTGTCGATGCGTTCCCACTCTTTGTAGCGGTCATAGATGTTTTCTCCTTGCAATTGGACCCCCCAGGTAAGGTCAAACCTGTTAAATCCAATCAATTCCTCATATTTTACATTGCCGATGTAGGCATCGAGGAAATTTCTTCTGAAATCCTGAAAGGCACCAACGCCCCGTACTAGGCTTATTTCACCAAAGTCATCGGAGCCTAGATCATTGTTGAGTTCGTTCAGTCTGTAGTAGCCAATCACATCGGTGATTTCCAATTCCGTGGTGTGAAAACCGGTCGCGGAAAAGGTACGTACACCGCCACCAGCAACTCCTGTAAGTTTCTGATATTTAGCGGCTAAGAATTGCGTATCGTAACCAAATTCCTCCTTGCCGTCAAAAAATACATTCAAGCGCAGCGCCTCCTGTAAAGAGCCAAAATTGGTTTGCCGGTTTTGAGGGATTTGATTCATTCTGTTGTGTGCAACGTGTGCAAAGATTTCTACACGCGAGGTGCCCACCTCATTGGGGCCGTTGCCTAAGAGCTTGGTCAGCAACAATTGGCCGTCGGCATTCACTGGAAAATAATCGCTCTGTACATCAGTAGCATTAAGCAGCAGTGCATTATTCCGGTAGCGGAGTCCACTTGCAATAGTCCATCCCTTCGTATGATTTTTCGAGGCCCAACTGACGCCGGTGAGCGAAGTTTCTACGATCAAGTCTTTAAGCTTTGGGTCTCGGGTGTATTCGTATTTCACATCTAGAACGGAACTGAGTTTGTCTCCTTCTAAGGCACTGAATCCGCCTGCGCTAAAGTTGATGCTGCTGACTAAATGAGGGTGGATAATACTCATGCCTTCCTGCTGACCGGCACGTGCTAAAAAGGGTCGAAAAACCTCGAAATCGTTGATATAGACTAAGTTTTCGTCAAAATTACCTCCGCGCACATTGTACTGCGAGCTCATTTCGTTTCTAGAGCTCACCCCAGCAAAGGTTTTTACCACGCCTTCTACGCCACCTTCTGCGCCAGTAGTGAATCGGATATCTTTTCCTAATACGTTCGTGCCTTCTTCAGAAACGCGTTGCGATTCCACGTCAACTTCATCGAGAAGGGTTGAATCCATGATCTGTGCGTGAAGCCCAGAGGTGAAGAAGATACCTATGAAGAATAGTTTTTTCAAAACCAATTACCGCTTCAGGCTTTGAAAGAGCTCTGTCCAAGCGAAGGGATTAGAAAGGGCACCTAGGATGGCGGATGCACCATTGCCGCCGTAATAACGTCCTTCATTGTAGAGTTGCTGGTTCTGCATCGTAATGAGGTAATCCTGCATTTCAGCAGCATCATAGCCCATCGCCGCCGCGCGGGCACGAAGTTCATCTAAAGCAAGGTTGCGTTGAGCAATATCCATCTCTGTGGTTTCAATTTTCATCGCAAGGAATTCTTCCTTGAAGTTCTCCTTTGACGGCCATGGGTAGACAATAACGGGATCCAAGACTTCGGTATCCCATTCCAAAACAATGCGCGCCAGAAACTGCTCTCCCTCCAACGTATCTGCCACCCAAAAACGGTTGAGGCGGAATCCGATGTGCTGAAAAAGCACCGTATCTCCTGGCATTGCCACTAACGAGAAAAATCCGTCGCGGTCACTAACAGTCATTTGCCCGCGACTTTTCACTAAAATCTGGACGTTAGGCAATAATTGGATCAACGAATCATTGCTGACAATAATTCCATGAAGTTGCACCGGCTTTTTTCCTTCTTGCGCAGAAGCCAGGAAAGAGCAGGTGAAGAATAGAATAAAAAGTAGTGCGCGTCGCATCATAAGGTGATTGTATACTCTTCTATGGCGGTGTTACCGACACCGTCGATTACTACAACACGCAAATTATGGCTTCCTGCGGGGATTTCCTTGGGAACAATCACTTTTAACATCTCGTTTTTATAATCGAAGTCAATTCTTGCAAAGTCGCCGTCAATTCTTGCACTATAACGGTCCACACCGGTCTTGTCGTCTGCAGCGCGTAGTCGAATCTCTCTAAAGGCGCTATTGCTGCGGGCATATGTGGTAGCTTTCAGCAAGCTCACCTCAGGTTTTTTCAAATCTTGGTCCAATTCATACGTCCCCGTACTCCTCGTTTTAAAAGTCATCACATCACCATCGCGCGCTCCGGTGACCGCACTCTTCTTGCCTTTGTGGTTAGCCTCCCAAAGGAACCAACCTACTCCTGGAATCTGAGCGCTGTCCAAGGTCCATTTTAACGTCATGTAGTTTTGCAATGGCACATAACCGCCGCCAATGACATATTGCCCATTGCCTTTAGCGCCCATCAAAAAATCATAGGTCGTGTTGTATAAGGCGCCGGCTGGTATGGTAAAATGAATTGGGCCCATAGTCAATGAATGCGCCATATCCCAGGGAAGTACCGTTCGATCCAATATCCCCTTCATCGGGTGCTTGGTCCCTTTCACATAAAACGAAAAGGCATTCGCATTGCCTTCGAAATCCTTGATCTTTACGTCCACTTTGATCACACTATCCTCGGCTACAGTAATCCACCCTTTTGAAGCTCGGAATGCCGGTTCGGCCACTTCATACGTTGTGGTGAGGTCAAGGGGGTTGTTTTCCAATTCGTACAATCGCGTATACCTTACTCCCTGAGTACAGTACAGATCGTAGTTGATGTGTGCATTGATAAAGCGTGAGGTGCTGAAATTGATGCGTCTATAATTGGCCGTGAAAAAGTTCTTGCCTTCTACCGATGCCTCAATGGCATACACACCGTTGTTATTATTGGCCAAATCTTGCTTATCCGTGGTAAATAGGTCAATTCCCACGGTTTTCTCGGCTCTAATAGTATCTCCAGGTATAAAAGAGCCGGTGGTATTAAAATCTTGTGCGGTCCATTTTAGTCCGCGCATATCCGGTTTGCGAGTATCTTTTACTTCAATCCCGAACTCCAATGGATTCAGTGGTTCCTCCGTTTTGGTATCTCTGATCTCAAAGTGCAGGTGCGGACCGAAAGAGCCGCCTGTGTTGCCGCTGAAAGCGACTAGTTGGCCACGGGTGATCTTGAACTGCTCTGGCGAAGGGTAGAGGTTGCCGTCGTTCTTGCTGCGGTCGCGCAGTTGGTCTTCCACCCATTGTTCCAATACCGGATAAAAGGCATTTAAGTGGCCGTAAACGGTGGTATAGCCTTCGGGATGCCTGACATAAAGTGCATTTCCATACCCATATGGGCTTACTGCCACGCGGCTAACATAGCCATCTGCTACCGCACTTATTCTAAGACCGCTGCGGCCTTGTGTTTTTATATCTATGCCTCCGTGGAAGTGATTTCCGCGCAATTCGGCGAAAGTGCCGCTTAGCACCAAAGGGATATCTAATGGAGCACTGGGCGCAAAACTGGATTGTGCTTGTAAAAAAGGGGTCGTTAGTAACAACCCAAGAATTAGGGACCGATTTAACATTCTACAAAGCTACAATTATGGTATATTTGATGGAAACTGATTTAAATGACTCCTGAATTTTCTGAAGTGCTTCAGCGTGTGGTAGATAAGGCCTCTAAAGTGGCCAATCGCAACGCGGAATTACAGTCGAAAGTACAAGAATTAGAAGAACAAATTGACCATTTGCAAGAAACTCTCGCAGCCTTGCAAGCGGAACATGCAGATTTTCAAGATCAGTTGCAACAACGTAATCTCGCTTTAACTGTTCAGAGTGGTTCGCCCGCAAAGGACACGTACAGCGAAGAAAAGATTGCGGAGTTGGTACGGGAGATTGACCGTTGTTTGAAATTGTTAAGTGCGTAACCTCCGTGAGTGAGAACACGTTAAAAATAAAAGTCACCATTGCGAATAGAACTTATCCGCTGACCATTAAAAGGGAAGAGGAGGAGCAGATTAGAGCTGCGGTGAAAACCATAAATGATGCAGTAGCACGGTTTGAAAGCCGTTATGCTGTGCAAGACAAGCAGGACGTACTCAGTATGTGTGCGCTGCAGCTTGCTTCCAAATCGGAAATCGCGCTTAAACAATCTCAGGACGTTCAGTCCCAGGCCAGCAAGGCGCTGGCTGATGTGGAAGCTGCACTAGATGCGGTCCTACAAAACGGATAAACACTTTCCCGTACTTGCTATTTTTTGTGCTAAACTCAACGAGCACGTTGTTATGGACTTCGCTCGAGACGTTACGAGCAGGCCACACCTCATAGAGGGAGTTCGCTCCAGTGGAAGGTCAAGGCGTCACGGCAAGTGCAGATCCTGATATTTAGGAGTTTAGACAACATGCATAGCAGGTGCGGGATTTTTTAAAAACAATAAACCCGAAAGTGGTATGGTAATGACAATAGTTGCTGCTGTAGTAGGTCTTTTGATAGGTTTAGTTGGAGGCTATGTTCTCTGGCAAAACGCACTGAAAAAACGCAGTGCCCTCATGATTACTGAGGCAAAAAAAGAAGCTGAGCAGATTAAAAAAGATAAGGCATTAGAAGCTAAAGAGCGATTCTTAAACCTTAAAGAAGAGCACGAACGCGCAGTACAGAAGCGCGATCAAAAATTGGCTGAACGTCAGAATTCGTTCCGTGAAAAAGACGAACGCCTTAAAAAGAGTATTGAGGATTATACGAAGGACCAGCGCAATTTAGAGCGCGAGAAGGATACTTTGGCCAAAAAGCGCGAATCCCTCGAGGCAAGAGTGCGCGAGGTGGAGAAACTTCGTGATAAGCAGATCGCTGAATTAGAAAACCTCTCTGGAATGACAGAGGAGGAAGCAAAGCAGCAAATGATTGAAGCCTTGAAGGATAAGGCGAAGCTAGATGCGCAGGCCTATGTACAGAATACCATAGAAGAGGCAAAGCTTACTGCGAATCAGGAAGCGAAGAAGGTGGTGATTCAAAGCATTCAGCGCGTAGCCACGGAAAACGCCATAGAAAATGCGGTATCCGTTTTCAATATTGAGAACGATGATATTAAAGGAAAAATCATTGGTCGTGAAGGACGTAACATTCGCGCTATTGAGGCGGCGACAGGTGTGGAAATCATTGTAGACGATACACCAGAAGCCATTCTATTGAGCTGTTTTGATCCTGTGCGTCGTGAGATTGCCCGCTTGTCTATGCACAAATTGGTCAGCGACGGACGTATTCACCCTGCTCGTGTTGAGGAAGTGGTCGCGAAAACGACCAAGCAGATTGAAGAAGAGATTGTTCAGATTGGTAAGCGTACAGCTATCGATCTAGGAATCCACGGCTTACATCCGGAACTCATCAAAACAGTAGGACGTATGAAGTACCGTTCTTCTTATGGCCAAAACTTACTGCAGCACAGCCGCGAGGTAGCGAATCTATGTGCCATTATGGCGTCAGAATTGGGATTGAATCCTAAGATCGCAAAGCGTGCTGGATTGTTACACGATATCGGTAAGGTGCCGCACGAAGAGACGGATCTCCCGCACGCCATCTTAGGTATGCAGTGGGCTGAGAAGTACGGTGAGAAACCTGAAGTATGTAATGCCATTGGTGCGCACCACGATGAGATAGAGATGACCTCGTTGATTTCACCTATTGTACAGGTGTGTGATGCTATTTCTGGTGCACGTCCCGGCGCACGTCGGATGGTGGCAGACAGTTACATTCAGCGTCTCAAGGACCTTGAGAATGTTGCGTACGACTTTGACGGTGTTACTAAGGCCTATGCCATTCAAGCGGGACGTGAGTTACGTGTAATGGTGGAAAGTGAAAAAGTAACTGATGCTATGGCTGCCCAAATCTCCTACGACATCTCTCAGAAGATTCAAACGGAAATGACCTACCCTGGTCAAGTAAAGGTGACAGTGATTCGTGAACTGCGTTCAGTGAACGTAGCCAAATAAGCACATCACTTTAAGACAGCATAAAACGCCCGCGATTGCGGGCGTTTTTTTTGCGCGCTACTTTAGTGAGAGGATAATTTGAGCAAACTAGTGTTTCATAAACGAGACAAAAAAGTCTAATCACTAAAAAATAACCGCGTTTTTCACCAAAAAGTAAACGTAAAAAGAGAATTTTTAATCAATCGGGCCTCGTACAGGTGTTGGACTTTAGCAACAGCAAAACGAACTAAAACAATTGATGATGAAAAAGAGTATTGCAACATTAGCCTTAACTGTTATTGGATTTGTATCTCAAGCACAAAATGTAGAGATAAAATCAAATGCCTTCGGAATGATCTTCGGTGCCTATAATGTCACAGCGGAATTCCAACTTGAAAATAATCCTTCGGTCACCGTCTTAGGAAGCGCATGGTACAACACGGAAGAATTTAAAGATTGGATGTACGTAAATAGAGATGGTGGATTGAGCGCAGGAGTGCGCCAGTATTTTAACCGTTATGAAGATCAAGGTGTATTTATAGGAGCTGCGACACGTTACATCTCAAGCACTGCAGGTTCATCGGGTTATTGGGATAACATGGGTAATTGGGTGAAAACCAACGGCGACATTAATGATGATTATGCGTCTTTAGGCTTTACCATTGGTTACAAATACATCTATAATGACAAGATTTCCGTGGATGCATTTATCGGTGGTGGCCGAATCTTATGGGAGGCACGTGATAATTCTTACCGTGGTCCCGCGGAATTTATAAGTGGATTCAACTTCGGTTACCGCTTCTAAATCTTATTACCTCACACACAACCTCAGGGTTTATTGGTTCCCCGGCTTTGCCTTTGCGCAGGGTCGGGGATTTTTTATGCCTTTATGCATCCAATACCACTGCCCAGTTGAGCACCTTGCGAATAAGTGATTCCACCGCTTGCGCCGGCTCATCATGAAACGTTCCAGCAGCACGGTTGGCGAGCAACGCAGAAAAGCTGTAGGCTTCATGTCCTAAAAGTGTCGCTAGGGCATAGATACCGGCGGTTTCCATCTCAAAATTTGTCAATGTATGGCCGTCATAAGATTGGTGGTGCAATGCGTCCATGGCCTCCTTAAAAACGGAAGTAGTTCTGATCGAACGCCCTTGCGGTGCATAGAAGCCCGGTAGGGTGGCTGTAATTCCCAGCATCAATTCGGGTATCGCTTCCGTACTGCTCATGTTGCACGGTGCTGGAATATAGAACGGATTGAAGGGCGCGCCGGGTACGGTAACCGTTTTGAAGGGATGTTGGTAGAAGGGAAGCAGTCCGTCAAAGGCGAGCGCGCCCGCACTCAAAAGGTGCGTGCCCAAGGGAATGTTTGGGTCGATGGCCCCGCTGGTTCCAATGCGGATGATGGTGAGCTTGCGTAGATTGGCACGATTCATTCGTGTAATGGGATCAATATTCACGGCTGCATCCAATTCATTCAAAACGATATCAATATTATCTGTACCCATACCCGTAGACAAAACCAAGACCTCTTTGCCTTTGAGCGTGCCACGAACAATAGTGAACTCTCGCCGTTCTTTAGTCCATGCAATAGAGTCAAAGTGCTGTGTTACGTTGCCAACTCGGTCGGGATCCCCAACAGTGAAAATCATATTGGGAATGTCCTCACCTTTAAGTCCAAGGTGGTAAACACTGCCGTCAGGATTTAGAATGAGTTCAGAAGGAGTATGCGGTAACATGAATAGTATCTTTGGTCTCCTCAAAAGTAAAGGAAGTGAAAGCAGAGATCATTACGATAGGCGATGAAATTTTGATTGGACAGATCGTTGATACCAATAGTGCGTGGATTGGCCAGACCTTCAATTTAGAAGGAATAGAGATTTCCCGCATCAACAGTATCACGGATACTGCTGAAGCCATCATAGGTGCATTGGAGGGATTGTTGCCTTCAACAGAACTGGTCATTATGACCGGCGGTTTGGGTCCTACTAAGGACGATCTAACCAAACAAACCCTTGCTCGCTACTTTGGTGCCAATAAGGTTTTTCGCGATGACGTTTGGGCACACATTGTGAAATTATTTGAAAGCTTCGGGCGTAAACCTGTCGAGCGCAATAAATTTCAAGCTGAGGTACCGGACAATTGTGAGGTGCTCTTCAATCACAAAGGGACGGCGCCGGGCATGCTCTTTCGCCACAATGGCCGTAGGATAGTAAGTCTTCCTGGTGTTCCTTATGAGATGAAGGGGATTATTAAGAACGAGCTTTTACCGCTTTTGCAAGATGAGATTGATTACCAGATCAAGCACAAAACCTTGTTTGTGGTGGGCGTGCCAGAAAGCGTCTTGGCAGATCAGATTGAGCCGTATGAAGGAAATTTTCCTGAGAACATAAAATTGGCCTATCTCCCTAAACCGGGTCTCGTTAGATTACGTCTTACAGCACGCGGGAAACGTGCCGACGATTTGAATTCAGATCTTGAATTGGCGGCAAAAGTGCTTAAACAGGCCGTTGGCGATCCATTAATGGACGGTTCGAACAGTGCCATAGAAAAGTATTTAGGCAAAGTGTTAACCCAAAAAGGGCTCACTGTCGGAACGGCGGAGAGTTGCACTGGAGGCGGTATTGGTGCGACGCTGGTTAGTGTTGCGGGATCCTCTGCGTATTTTGAAGGCAGTATTGTTGCCTATTCCTACGACATAAAAGAGACACTTTTGGGCGTGGATCATACGACCATAGTGGAAAAAGGAGCGGTCAGTGAGGAGGTCGTCCGGCAGATGTCGGAGGGCGCTCGTGTCAAATTAAAGGTGGATTTTGCCGTTGCGGTCAGTGGTATCGCAGGTCCGGAAGGCGGGACACCAGATAAACCAGTGGGTACGAGCTGGATTGCTATTGCTGGCCCAAACCGCACCATTACTGAGAAATTTGTCTTTGGTAAGGTGCGAGAACGTAACATTCAAAAGACTATTTTCGCAGCGTTAAATTTATTACTCAAAGAAGTTGAAGATTATGGGTAAGTAATGTTGGCCAATAATATTTATTGACTTAATTTTGCAAACCATTTTGGTACAACCCAGAAAAGAAAATAACTATGTCACGTGTTTGTGATTTGACCGGTAAGAAGGCAATGACGGGAAACAATGTTTCCTTTTCGAATAAGAAGAACAAGAGAAAGTTCAACGTGAACTTGTTCACTAAGAAGTTTTACATCCCCGAAGAGGACCGTTGGGTTACTCTAAAGGTTGCAGCTTCTACATTGAAGACTATCAATAAAAAAGGTATCTCTGCGGTATTGAAAGATGCAGCAGCTAACGGATACGTAGTAAAATAATATAGGACATGGCCAAGAAAGGTAACCGCGTTCAAGTAATCCTAGAGTGTACCGAGCATAAAGAATCAGGTATGCCAGGTACTTCTCGTTACATTACAACAAAGAACAAAAAGAATACGCCTGACCGTATGGAGTTGAAAAAATTCAACCCTGTATTAAAGCGCATGACTGTTCACAAAGAGATAAAGTAAGATGGCAAAGAAAGTAGTAGCAACGCTTAAGTCAGCTGACGCTAAGCAGTTCACGAAAGTGATCAATATGGTTAAAAACGCTAAAGGGTCGTACTCTTTTGAAGAGCGTGTAGTGCCGAAAGATTTAGCTAAAGACTTCTTGAAATAAGATCCGTCTTTAATCACGATATTTGAACCACTCCCCGGAGTGGTTTTTTTTTATCTAATTATTACAGTCGTATGAGCTTCTTTTCAAAATTCTTCACCAAGGACAAGAAAGAGACCTTAGATCAAGGCCTAGAAAAAACGCGCAGCAGTGTCTTCGAAAAGATTACAAGAGCAGTTGCCGGTAGGAGCACAGTGGATGAAGAAGTCTTGGATGATATTGAAGAGGCTTTGATCACTTCAGATGTAGGACTGGATACGACCGTTAAAATTATTGAGGCTTTAGAAGAGCGTGTTGCACGCAACAAAGTCATGAATCAAGACGAGCTCATGCAGATGCTCTATGAGATTATCTCTGGGCTCATGCAGCATGAGCGCGGTGCTTGGGAAGATTTTGAGCTCCCTAAAACCGAAGGGCCGTACGTACTAATGGTGGTGGGAGTGAATGGTGTAGGAAAAACCACGACCATTGGTAAGCTTGCCCACCAGTTCAAAAGCAAAGGATACAACGTAGTGCTTGGCGCTGCAGATACGTTTCGTGCTGCAGCTATCGAGCAATTAGGCGTATGGGGCGATCGCACTGGCGTACCCGTAGTCAAACAGGAGATGGGATCAGACCCGGCTTCAGTAGCTTACGATACCTTGCAACATGCCGTTTCAAAGGGAGCAGATCTTTGTATTATTGATACTGCGGGCAGGTTGCACAATAAGAAGAATTTAATGACGGAGCTCAGTAAAGTGCGTCGCGTCATGCAAAAAGTAGTCCCAGATGCGCCGCATGAAGTGCTGCTGGTTTTAGACGGCTCTACCGGTCAAAATGCTTTGCTGCAGGCTAAGGCATTCTCAGAAGCCACGCAGATCACGTCATTGGCTGTGACAAAATTGGACGGAACCGCAAAAGGTGGTGTCGTAATAGGTATTTCAGACCAATTAAATGTACCCGTCAAATTCATCGGCGTCGGTGAAGGCATGGAAGATCTACAACTGTTCAACCCCGAAGCATTCGCTTCAAGCTTATTCAACAAATAATCCACTATGCGTACACGAAGCAGCAAAAAGAACAGCATTAATGTTGTGACGCTCGGGTGTTCAAAGAACATCTACGATTCAGAAGTATTAATGGGTCAACTCAGAGCTAACGGCAAAGAGGTGACGCATGAAGCACCGGAAGAAGAGGAGGGTAATATTGTGGTAATCAACACGTGTGGATTTATCGATAACGCAAAGCAAGAGAGTATAGATACCATCTTGCACTATGCGGATAAGAAGCAACGAGGAGAGGTGGACCACGTGTATGTAACGGGTTGTTTATCAGAACGCTATAAGCCCGATCTTGAAGCGGAAATTACAGATGTGGACGCGTACTTTGGTACACGAGATATGCCTTTGTTATTGAAGACGTTAGGGGCAGATTATAAGCACGAATTGGTGGGCGAACGCATGACCACGACACCAAAGCACTTTGCGTATCTGAAGATTGCAGAGGGTTGTGACCGTCCCTGTAGTTTTTGTGCGATCCCGCTCATGCGTGGCGGACATAAATCGACACCTATTGAGAATTTGGTTATTGAGGCGGAAAAGTTGGCTGCGAAAGGAGTCAAAGAATTGATCCTTATTGCGCAGGATTTGACCTACTACGGATTGGATTTGTACAAAGAACGTAGATTGGGTGCGCTTTTGAAAGCATTAGTAAAGGTCGAAGGCATCGAATGGATTCGCTTGCATTACCTCTTTCCATCAGGCTTCCCGCAGGATGTGCTAGATATTATACGCGAAGAGCCTAAAGTGTGTAACTACATTGATATTCCTCTACAGCACATTGCTGATCCTGTATTAAAAAGTATGCGTCGTGGTACGACCAAGGCAAAGACAGATGCCTTACTGGCAATGATGCGTGAGAAGGTTCCAGGCATTACTATTCGCACTACGTTGATTGCGGGCTATCCTGGCGAGACAGAGGAAGACCACCAGGTAGTATTGGATTGGGTTCGTGAGCAGCGTTTCGACCGATTAGGTGTCTTTGCTTACAGCCATGAGGAAAATACGCATGCTTTTAATCTTGAGGACGATGTTCCTGCAGAGGTAAAGCAACAGCGTGTTGATGAAATTATGGCCCTTCAGATGGATATTAGCCGTGAATTGAACGAGCAGAAAGTGGGTAAGGAGTATCGTGTCTTGATCGACCGCAAGGAAGGCGCACATTTCGTGGGTCGTACTGAATATGATAGTCCAGACGTGGATAATGAAGTACTGATTCCAGCGGAGGACATCTACCTAAAAATCGGCGATTTCTGCTCGGTAAGAGTCGTTGAAGCACACGACTACGACCTTATTGGCGAGGTACTTTAAGGGGTCCTTTTCGCGCAGCGGCATCAGCATCTTTAAGGCGATTATAGCGCCATAGAGTTTTTCACAAATTGATGAGGAAAACTTCAACTTTCTGCATCAACACTTAGATGGAATTGGTTCGGGCAAACGTTATATTTGTTTATATGCGTATATCCTCCAACTTTCTATTTTTTGTAGTACTGCTCGGCAGTCCTGGCGCAGTGTGTGCGTCGTCAATACCAGCAGATACTATCACGGAAGTAGTTCTTGTAAAAGCTGAGTGGGAGTTGGTGCGTTCGCCAGGAACTTTTGAACCGGCAGGATGGCAATCTAAAAATGTGCTGGCGCTTACCAGGGTTCAAGCCATTAAAATGGGGCTGATCATCAATGATTTTGTAGACGAACGTTTTGATCCCTTAAAAGGGAAACAAGCGGCTAGCCAATATTATGGGCTAGAAGCGGATACACCCCTTGAAGCAACCGTAAAGGCGGCCCCAGGAACGGTACTACTCAGTGCGGTAGCAGACGAGGCTCAAATTAAATTGCGCGAGCTTGAAGCTATGAATCCGCATTTGATTCGCGACGTACTGCCCAAAGGTGCAGCCCTCTATGGGATACACTGGACGCCAACTGCTGAAAATTGGACCGCTTTGATCGAAGAACAGAATTCCTATGAAGAAGGTCTTTTAGCACAATATGAAAAGCGAAAAAAACAGGTTTTGTCTTTTATGCCGGATCCGTCAACGCATGAGGCAATCACCTATACCGTGCGCTCTGGTGACTACTTAGGTCGCATTAGCGCCACCCTAGGTGTAAAAGTGAGTGACTTACAGAAATGGAACCGTATTAAAGAGAATACGATCTATCCAGGTCAGAAATTGACCGTTTGGGTACCCTCTGAAAAGCGGGAGACCACGCTGGTCGCGGCCACTGCACCGAACAAACCAACAGAGGTACCTGAACCTGCAGCGGACGCACCTAAAAAGGAAGTCTTAGCTTTGGCCGGAGAGTACATAACTTACGAAGTGAAGCCTGGTGATACCTTGTGGGGTATTGCGAATAAATTTCCTGGTGTGAGCGCTGAAAATATCAAGACTTGGAACAAAGTGGATGCCCTAATTAAAGCGGGTGAGCGCCTTAAGATTAATACCCAAACCATCACCGACTATTCTCCCGATAAATACCCTAGCACCCTTTAGGGCATGAATAAACCGGCACATCTCTTTCTATTTCTTCTCGCGCTGGGTGGCATTATGTTGAGCTTAAGCTTTTTATCACCTAAAGAGAAGTGGCAAATAGGTCCGTTTGAGATGGGGTATTACAGCCCTGCTGAATTATTAGGAACGCTTTGGACAGCCAGTGATTCCTCTGGAATAGTGAATGTCGCTCCTGAAAATGAGGCTTTAGATCTACTCATACAAGAAGCAGATACGGCGATCGAACCATTGCTTTCGGGGGCGTCGAAGCTTTTGCCAGTGGAGAAGCAGGTCGTTCTTGATACTGCGATACAGTTGGTCGACATAAAGCTATTTGCTCCATTTTTCAAGGCATTAGACCGCCTTTCTAGCGATCCAAATTCACGCGTTCGCATACTTCATTTTGGAGATTCTCAACTCGAAGGTGACCGTATTACCATGCAGCTTCGAGATGCCTACCAGCGAAGCTACGGGGGGACCGGCTTTGGTTATGTGGCGCTTCAGCCGCTTGTTGCTCCCTCATCACTTGCTTTTAAAAATGAAGAAGGCCTGGTGAGGAAGACGGTTTTTGGGCGTCGCGACACCGCTTTTGCAGATATGAAATACGGACATTTAGGCTCTTTTACACTGGTGGAGCCCAACGACAGTGGTCAGTTTGTAGGTCGTATTGCTTTTGAAAAGCGCAATTGGGGGTACAACAGAGCAAGAAATTTCACTACGGCCAAAATGCATTTGGAAGGAGCTTCGCCTTCGATAGTTCAGATTCTGGTGGCCGATTCTATTTTTTCTACCCGTATTTTTCCTGCGGGTGAATGGACGCTGGCCTTAGAAGTTCCGACGGAGGACAAATTTTCGATGCGCATTACCTCAGATGCACTCGTCCGCGTCTTTGGAATAAGCTTTGAGAGCCCCTTTGGATTCCATGCGGATAACGTAGCGATGCGCGGTGCGTCGGGAATGATTTTTACAAAAATGAACGGTCCGCAATTCAAAGCGTCACTGGAACGTGAGGCGTATGATCTAATTATACTACAGTTTGGTGGTAACGCGGTACCGTATTTGAAGGATGAGGCGCATGCGGGTAGGTTTGCCCGCGCTTTGGCGCGTCAAGCGGACTATTTACAGCGCTTGTATCCTAATGCGGCCTACCTATTCATAGGACCCTCGGATATGGCGCGCAAGAATGGATTGGTCTTTGAGAGTTACCCATTATTAGAAGACTTGACCGACCAGTTGCGTAATGAATTACTTGCGCGCGGTATTGCGTTTTGGGATCTTTACGACGTGATGGGCGGTCCAGGGTCCATGGTGGACTGGGTGGATGCGGAACCCGCTTTGGCAGTTCGCGATTACATTCATTTCACGCCGAAAGGTGCGAGCAAAGTAGGAAGCTCGCTTGTCAAAGCCTTAGCGGTACTCGAAGCAGATTATAAAGCGGTGTTGGCTGCTGAGCGGCTGGAAGCACAGCGCGTGGCCGATTCTCTTGAATTCCATAAGCAAATGAACCAAGGCACTGGTGCCGCAACAATGCCTGCGCAATGAAACAAACACTCGCCTTCTTTTTCCTTCTCATTGCAGTAAGTCTGAAAGGGCAGGAATCGCTAAGTACACTTGCGCTGAAATACCCCTTTCTAGATACCACCAAGCAGTCTATACAGTATTATGGATCGGATGACGCGTTGGAGGGATTCTTTAAAAAATTGGACCGTACTATTTTCGAAGGGGAAGGGAAGGTTAACGTCGTGCATATGGGGGGGTCTCATGTTCAAGGCGGTACCCTGAGTCACACGATGCGTATGAATTTGGCCCAATTGGCCCCATCATTAAACGTGGAGCGAGGATTCTTTTTCCCACACCGATTAGCGAACACAAATATGCCGGGTAATATTTATGTGAAGAAAATAGGTACATGGGAGGGGTGTAGAAATTCCATTCCGCGCAATAACTGTCCCTGGGGCTTTAGTGGGATCGATGCCATCACCCGCGATAGTAAAGCGGGTTTTGTTTTACAGAGCTTTAGTGGACCAGGTCAAGCCTATTCATTTCAGGAGCTGCGTGTCTTTGAGCATTATTCAAGCAATACCATGGTGCCAGTATGCACACCGGCGCCCGACAGTACTTTCGTGGATACTATTGCTGGCGTACGCTCTTGGTTTTTTGATGAATTGATAGACTCTATTGCCGTTTCATTTGATGCACCTCAGGAAGCTGATGTCCAATACACCCTGCAAGGCATTCAGATGGTACGCCCTGAATCTGGCTTGATCTATCATGCCCTTGGGGTCAATGGTGCAGCGACCAAGAGTTTTTTACGTAGTGAGAATTTCATAGAGCAGGGTGCCTATGTGGCGCCGGACCTGGTCATTTTTGGATTAGGCATCAACGATGCATACAAACCGGATAGTGAATGGCATCCGGAGGAGTATAAAGCACGCTATGATACACTTGTGGATTGGTTCCGCACGATCAATCCAGAGTGTACGTTCATTTTTATGACCAATAACGACAGCTATTACAAACGACGCACTCCAAATAAACACGCCTTAGATGTGGTTCAAGTAATGCAGCAGTTGAGCGAAGAGCACGACGCGGCTGTTTGGGACCTTTTCGGTGTGATGGGTGGTTTGAATAGTATTGCGCTTTGGGAGGAACAGGGTTTAGCAAAATCTGACAAAATTCACTTTACACGAGCGGGATATAGACTCAATTCGGATCTGCTTTTTTGGGCAATTTGGGAGGCCTATGAAGCGCACTTAAAGCAGATTGACCCATGATGGACCAGTGGAACATCATAGAGTGGCTGACCTACCAGCAAGACAGTCCGTTGCTTTTCACGCAGCGATACTTTTGGGTATTCTTCGCTCTGGTGATGGGCGGCTATAGTGTAGTTTACAAACACACGGCCCGTCGTAACCTCTTTCTTTTCTTGGTTTCCCTGTTTTTCTATTACAAAACGAGCGGCTTTTACTTTATCATTTTACTCTTCTCTACGGCGGTAGATTTTGGCATTGGCTGGGCCATCTTTAAAAACAAGGTGCGCTGGCAACGTCAAGCGCTCGTTGCTTTGAGCGTCCTAGTCAACCTTTTCGTGCTAGGGTATTTTAAATATGCGTATTTCGTGGCCGATTTCCTGCACGATCTAACGGGTATCGAGGTAGAGGTGATCAATCAATTTGCGCTTTGGACCAACGAGGCGGTAGGAACGAATTTCGTGTTTGATCGAATCCTCTTGCCCGTTGGAATCTCATTCTTCACCTTCCAGACCATCTCCTACAGTGTTGATATTTATCGGGGCCATGTCAAACCGGTAAAGAACATCTTGGACTTTGGCTTCTACGTCAGTTTTTTTCCGCAATTGGTCGCGGGGCCCATCGTTCGTGCGTCTGAATTTATCCCCCAGCTCTACCAACCTTACGCATTGTCTAAAGAACGTGCCGGTTTGGCGGTGTTCTGGATACTGAATGGACTGCTTAAAAAATTAGTGCTTGCCGACTACCTCGCAGTACAATTTATTGATCGCGTTTTCGACAACCCGCAGCTCTACAGTGGCTTTGAGACCCTCAGTGCACTCTTTGGGTACTCCATGCAGGTGTATGCCGATTTCTCCGGCTACACGGACGTCGCCATAGGTATCGCAATGCTTCTAGGCTTCACCTTACCTGTAAACTTTAACAGTCCCTACAAGGCTTCTTCTGTGGCTGAATTTTGGCGTCGCTGGCACCTTTCGCTCTCCACATGGTTACGCGATTACCTTTACATCCCATTGGGAGGAAACCGCACAGGTTCCATAGCGTCCTACCTCATTGTCTTTTTCTTTTTACTCATGATCGCTTTGGTCGTTGATCAACCGGTACTTTCTGTTTTGCTCGGTGTGCTTTTCGCTGGCGGTTATTTGCTTATGCGCTACAGCAGTACAGCAGAGCGCTGGGTCAATACCAACATCAACCTAATGCTGACTATGGTGTTGGGTGGGCTTTGGCACGGCTCGTCGTGGAATTTTGTTACTTGGGGAACCCTAAACGGTATAGGTTTAGTCGTTTACAAGAACTGGAAGAAAATTTCACCTTGGGCGGACAAATCGCGCTGGTACAACAGGGCCATAGGCTTAGCAATCACTCTGATTTTTATCACCTTTACCCGGGCATGGTTCCGCTCGCCAACCTGGGATGGCGCCATCCAAATCCTCTCTAAAATCCCCAACGACTTTGGTTGGTCTACGGTAGGAGGTGTGCTCGCAGGAAACTGGAAGTACTTTACCGTTCTCGTCTTGGGCTATCTCATTCATTGGATTCCAAGCGCTCACAAGGCCCGCCTGCGGCGGGCTGTCAGCACCGCGCCCACCTGGGCGCTGTTCGCGCTCGCGCTCGCCTCCACCATGGTCATTTACCAAATCTTGAGTGCTGAGGTTCAGCCGTTTATTTACTTTGCTTTTTAACGGCTTCGGCTTATCTTGAGGGAAAGCTACAAGCGCATGTTGAAAAGAGCAAAGGGTATAGGTTTACGGTTCATTACGGCGCTTATTGCCCTATTGATCTTGAGCTGTTCACAACCCGCTCCAACGGTCGCCCCGGTATTTACGACGCTCTTCGAAGCGGGCGAGGAATTCAGCTTTCGTGGTTTACACGCAGTACACGACAGCGTTGTAGTGGTTGGGGGTACCCAAGGCAGCATCTGCATTAGCCTGGACGCGGGAGTACATTGGAGTTTTATGCAAATTCCAGACGCAACAGAGAGCCAGTTCCGCAGCGTATGGGCACACGATCAATCCCGCTTCCTCGCCGTTAGCGCCGGTGCACCATCGTACATTTACTTTACCGAGGACCGCGGCGAACACTGGCTGCGTGTGTATTCAGATACCGCACAATCAACCTTCCTGGACGGCATCGCCTTTGCGAACGACACTTTAGGCTGGGTCTTTGGGGATCCGGTCGACGGACGTTTTAAGCTTTTGCAGACGATCGATGGCGGCCGGCATTGGGCGGAAATTTCCGGACCACCTTCGATAGATGGCGAGGCGGCATTTGCGGCAAGTGGTTCGTCTATTTTATACAGTGATTCAACCCTAAGTATAGTTACCGGCGGTACAGTTTCCCGCATTCATATGTCTACCAATTTTGGAGAAGATTGGACAGCGAAGTGGCTCGAACTGCCACAGGGACTACCGAGCCAAGGGGCCTTTGCACACGATTGGCACAACGATGGGTACATCATTGTCGGCGGCGACTACCTGTTTGATACAGCAGTATTGGGGAATACTATTCATTACGACCCTGAAAGTGCGTATCCCACCTTCGATGAAAAGCTAAGCGCCTTGCCGTATTGTTCAGATGTAGTGGGTGTAGGACAGAATGTTTATTTTACCGGAACTGCGGGTATGTATTATGCCGATTCATTGTTACATGAATTGGACACAAATGCCATGCACAGTCTCGCATATAGCGGAAAATATGTCTTTGCTTCCGGACCTGAAGGTCGGATTGGTCGTATTTTTCAGGGGACGAAGGCAGAATTAGAAGAATTACGAAATATGTTAAAGAACTAGATAATTCATGGAAGGTATACCGAGTCAAGGTTTTAAAGGATTGGTCCAGAATTGGAAGAGTGATATGATTGCAGCCGTAAGTGTTGCGCTGATCGCTTTACCTTTATCGCTTGGTATTGCTTTAGCTGCTGGTGCCCCAGCAATGGCGGGGATATTTTCTGCCGTAGTTGGCGGAGTGGTGACTACTTTATATCGCGGTGGTCACGTTTCTGTAAATGGTCCGGCGAAAGGTGTGATAGGTGTTATTCTGCTTGGAATTGTTCTTTTGGACGATGGCTCGGGCCAAGCCTTTAATTATGTGCTTGCCGCAATTGTGGTTTCTGGCGCACTGCAAACCTTATTAGGTGTTTTTAAATTGGGTCAAATAGCCGATATCTTCCACGCTTCGGTTATTCAAGGGCTCTTAGCGGCCATAGGCATCATTATCTTTGCCAAGCAAATACACGTTGCTTTAGGTACGCATTCCGACAGTTCTAATATCATTGATAACCTCGTTGATGCATTGCGTTTATTGCCACAGTCAAATCCATTTGTGGTGCTTATCTCCCTTATCGGCCTACTCATGCTGATATTTAGTAAGCGAATTACGAATCGCTTCTTTCACTTCCTTCCAGTACCTATCTGGATCATCGCTCTTTCCATTCCGTTCGTGTATATCTTCAATTTCTTTGAGCCACATGAAATAGCGGTTTTGGGCAATTCTTTTGCAGTAGGCCCCAACTTACTGTTAGACATACCAAATTCTATATGGGACTCTATCATGCACCCCAATTTTGGTAAGGTGGATACTCTAGAGTTCTGGTCTATTGTGTTTTCTATGCTAATTATTACCAGTATTGAACATTTGGCCATTGCTAAGGCCGTAGATAAAATTGATCCTTACAAGCGCAAGACTGATTTAAATAAAGATTTGACAGGTATAGGTATCAGTACTATGGTCGCAGGTATGATAGGTGGGTTGCCTATAATTTCGGTGATTATTAGGAGTTCTGTGAATATACTCAACGGTGCAAAAACTAAATGGTCAAACATGTACCAAGGGCTTTTACTCTTAGTATTCATAGTAGTATTGAGTCCTGTTATGCGTCAAGTGCCGCTTTGTGCCTTTGCAATTTTATTAGTTCACACGGGTTTTAAGCTCGCTTCACCAGCAGTATTCAAACAAGTGTATAATCAAGGCATTGAACAACTCGTCTTTTTTATTGCTACCATGGTGTTGACCTTGTACACCAATCTATTGGTAGGATTGCTCGGTGGCTCCATACTCGTACTGATTACCCACATGTTATTAGCCAAAGTACCTGTACACCAGTTTTTCAACCTTGTCTATAAATCTAGGACGAAATTGATAAGACTTCCTGAAGGTGGATATAACCTCAAAGTAAGAGGGGTGGCCAACTTTTTGTGTATACTTAAAATAGATAAACTGGTCGGTCAAATTCCCTCCAGTACAGATGTCAATATCGATCTTTCAGAAGCTCGATTGGTCGACATGTCCTTCATGGATTACCTCGTGGAGTTTTTAAAAAAGCAGCGCGAGACTGGAGGTAATGTGTACATTTCTGGCTTAGAAGATCACACCTCTTCAACTACCTACAATAGAGCATTGAAGTTTAAAATTACAGATTCGGCCATTCGCCTGACCAACAGGCAGAAGCGACTTCGGAATTTAGCGACAGAACAAGGATACCTGTTCTCCAGCCAAATTAATTGGAACACGACCTATTTAAAAAAGTTTCACTTCTTTGAAATTCGACCAATTGAAAGAAAAATAAATTGTTTAAATGGCATTTTTGAGGATAAAGATGTTTCGTGGGAAATTGCAGACATCACCTTTAATGAAGGGAAAGCCTTTACTGCAGAAACCTTTAACACTACTGCGATGGTGTTGAAATTGAATAGAAATTTGCCTTTATTCACTTTGGAAAAAGAGCGGTCCTATGAAAAGTTGTTCGATCGTGTCATTGCATTCACCGGTTACAGAGATATAGGATTTGAAATGTATGCTAACTTCTCAAAGAAATTCGTGGTCATGGGGAGTGATGAGGATGCATTGCGCGTTCTGTTTACGGAGGATGTTATTAGGTTCTTCGAAGACCATCAAATCTCACATATCGAATCCAATGGCGAAGCCTTGCTTGTATTCAATAAGCTAAAGTTGGCTAGAACAGACGAAACCATTGAGTTTATAGATTACGGGGAGGAATTGGCGAGCCTGTTTAGTGCGTAGATGGATATATAGGCCGCAAACTTGAGGTGAAATAAACAAAGTATGTAGCGATATAGTGTTGAACTTTCTTTTGATGCTTAGTTTTGCGCTCAAATTGTTTCAGTGGAAGAAAACATCAACTTCTGGAATCCAAGAATTACAGTACGAATGCCGGGTGCCCAAAGGAGCAGTTTGTTTCACTTTGCTCTGAAGGTCATGGTAAACGAATAAAGAACCTATCACGATGAATAACGAATTAAAATCTACCGCACTGACCCATGTTCATGAAGCCTTGGGAGCTAAAATGGTACCGTTTGCGGGGTACAACATGCCTGTGCAATACAATGGACTGAAATTAGAGCATGCTGCTGTCCGTGAGGCAGTGGGTATGTTCGATGTAAGTCATATGGGCGAATTTTTTGTCGAAGGGCCGCAGGCATTGGACTTTTTACAAATGGTAACGACGAATGACGTTAGCCGATTATTACCCGGAAAGATTCAATACAGCTGCATGCCCAATGCACAGGGCGGTATTGTCGACGATTTATTGGTGTACTGCTTCTCCGCGCAGCATTTCATGTTGGTTGTAAATGCATCAAACATGGAGAAAGACTGGAACCATCTTATGCATTACGCACCGCAGTTCGACGTAGAATTGCGCAATGAAAGCGACGACTATAGTTTGTTAGCCGTTCAAGGCCCTAATGCCATCCCGCTGTTGCAGACATTAACGGAGATTGATTTGGCCACTATTAAATACTACAGTTTTACCGTAGGAAGCATGGCTGGAATCAATGATGTGATTATTTCCGCCACAGGGTACACCGGTGCAGGAGGTTTCGAACTGTACGTGCCAAATGCAGTAGCCGAGACCCTTTGGAATGCCATCATGAAAGCAGGTAGCGCCTTTGGCTTATTACCTGCCGGACTAGGCGCTAGAGATACCCTTCGTTTAGAAATGGGCATGGCGCTCTATGGCAACGATATTGACGATACAACGAGTCCGATCGAAGCGGGACTCTCTTGGATTACAAAATTCACGAAGGACTTTGTCTCTTGTGAGCTCTTTCAAGCACAAAAAGAGGCAGGCGCTGAAAATAAGCTCGTAGGTTTCGAGATGATGGAACGTGGGATACCACGACACGATTATCCTATCGCAGACGAATCCGGTACGGTGATCGGACGCGTTACCTCCGGCACCAACAGTCCGTCAACAGGTAAAAATATTGGAATGGGTTATGTACCTACATCCTTGTCTAAAGAGGGTGCTACCTTTTACGTGATGATTCGTAATAAACCAATCAAAGCACAGGTAGTCAAGCTGCCGTTCTACAAGAAATAAAACCTTTAGGGTAAATTAAAAGAGGGGCGCATCTCAACGAGACGCGCCCCTCTTTTGTAAAAAAAAAGTGGCGCTGCTTTCCATCAGCGCCACTTTAACCCAAATACAAACAGAGTGAACGGAAAGATTATTTTACGCTTAATGCTGCTTTAATCGCTTTGCCAGCAGGATGGTGGCTGTAACGATCTAAATATTCAGCAACACTGTAGCTGTATTCTTTACAACGGTTATGATTTAAGCACTTTACCTCGCGGACCGTCCCAGCTTCAGCATCTAGAAAGACTTCGATAACGCTTTCAGGATTATTGATGGTGTAAAGGGCATGTTGCGTAGGTGTTGTGGTGCTTAATTCAGTCATAGTTGTCTTTTATTAAATTTAAACTAATGAATAACAGTATTTATTAGACAGAACACAAAAATACAACAATAAAACTAATTTTGAAACAAATCCGTATACTATTGATGACGTTAACTGCATAAAAAAGGGTTAACGTGTCCGATTATCAAGTAATTTAGCTGAGCTAACAAACCCTAGTTACTCATTATGAAGATTGATAAACTCGATAAACAGATTCTAGAGTATTTAGTAAAGGATGCACGAAAACCCTTTACTGAAATAGCTAAGGATCTATTAGTTAGCCCAGGGACCATTCATGTTCGAGTGAAGAAGATGGAACAGATGGGCATCATAAAAAGCACTTCAATCAGTGTTGATTATGAAAAACTAGGCTTTGGTTTCATCGCTTACGTAGGTCTGTACACTTCTAGATCGTCTACCTCACCCAGGATCATCGAAGAATTAGGAAGCATTCCTGAAGTGACTGTGGCACATTTAGCCACTGGTAAGTACGGTATTTTCTGTAAAATTCGTTGCCGCGATGCGTCCCATGCGAAAGATGTGATTTTTAGAATCAACGATGTAGAGGGTGTAGAGAACACCGAAAGTATGATCAGCCTTGAGGAAAGTATAAATTCAAATACAGGGCTTCTTAAGCTCATTATAGAAGAAGGGAAATAGACCAAACTCTATTGCCAACTTATAAAAGAAGGGCGCGGTGCAAATGCACCGCGCCCTTCTTTATTTCACTTAGGTTTGATTGTGATTAGTAATATACAGGACGACGCACACCTGTAAAATGCTTTGCAAGACGCAGTACTTGTCTGCTGTAGCCGTATTCATTGTCGTACCATACATAGAGTACGGCAGATTTTCCATCTTCGGTGACTTGAGTCGCATTCACATCATAGATGGATGGACAAGGATTTCCAACAATATCAGAGGAGACCAATTCATTTGAGGTATTGTAATGAATTTGCTCCACCAAGGCGCCTGATAAAGCAGCGTTCTTAATGGTGTTGTGTAATGTATCTAGATCCGTAGGGCGCTCTAATTGTAAGTTAAGAATAGCCAATGAACCATTAGGTACAGGTACCCGAATAGCAGAAGAGGTGAGCTTTTCACCTAGGCCAGGGATGCATTTGTCAACGGCTTTGCCAGCTCCTGTCTCTGTGATTACCATATTCATTGCCGCAGCTCTACCACGACGGTATTTGCTGTGCATGTTATCTACGAGGTTTTGATCGTTCGTATAGGCATGAATGGTTTCAAGGTGACCGCGTTCAATGCCAAAGTGGTCATTTACGACCTTTAGCACTGGAGAAATTGCATTCGTGGTACAACTTGCCGCAGAGATAATGCGATCTTTTTTACCAATATTGTTTTGGTTTACACCATGAACAATGTTGGGCACGCCTTTACCCGGGGCAGTAAGCAAAACCTTATCAACGCCCTTTCCTTCTAGGTGTTTACTCAGGGCAGTATCGTCCCGGAAGGCACCTGAGTTGTCAATGAGTAAGGCTTTGCTGATGCCGTAGGCTGTGTAATCCGCTTTGGTGGGGTCCGGAGCAGGAATGAAATAAACGGGACGTCCGTTAATGATTAGGGCGAGGTTTTCTTCGTCAACCTTTATGGTGCCGGGAAAATCTCCGTGTACAGAGTCTATTTTTAAAAGCGACGCTCTTTTGTGCAAACTAGCTACATCGATGCTACGGACCGCTATGGCGCGCAGACGGAGCTGATGCCCACTACCTTCTTGTACGATCAATTCCCGAGCCAATAACCGGCCAATGCGACCGAAGCCAAAGAGAATAACATCGCGGGGTTCTAGGGTAGTAGGCTTAAAGAAGCTTCCTAAGTGATCCATGATCCAATGGTCAGCCGTATCCTCTGTTTGTCTCCATTCGTGCGTGATTCTTCCGATATCGAGCTTTGCATGCTCAATGGCCGTTCGCTTTAAAGCAAGCAGCATTTCGAGACTATCCTCAACGCTAATGGGTTTTCCAACAAAATCCGAAGCGTATTGATGCAATTCCAATACTTGGCTTGCGCTCTTATCACGGAGCTGGTTACGGAACATGGTGATTTCAATGCCTCTGTTGTAAAAGAGTTCGTGTACGCAGGCACTTACGTCCACGGCGAGGCGTTCGTTTTGGATACGAAGCCCCACTTTTTGAGTATACTCTTGTTGAGCAATCATGTGATAGTTTTTGGTGGTTCTAGGCACAAAGTTAGGGTAGGGCGTTAGAGTAGGAAAGGTTTATTTGTACTTGTTAATTCTCTGTTAAACAGTGTTTTAAATCGGTTATAAACAGTGTAAAATGTACACTTTGATGGGTGGCCTTGGCGTAAAAAAAAATCCCCCAGCTGCGAGAGCACGCAGTGGGGGAAGTAGAAGGAGTTTAAAAACAGGTTACCACTCAAAAGCATAATAATTCGCTTTGCCGTTAGGTTCAAATCCTTGAATAAGAACACCGTCGCCAGGATTGAATTGGCGTGCAAGTCGTTCAAAGCTTTCGACATTTTCTACATAGACGTTGTTGAGTTTTACGATAATGAAATTTTCGGATATGCCTGCATTTTCAAATCGGCCACCCAATATTTTTGAGACTCTTATACCGTAGCGCAGCCCTAAACGACTTTTATCTGCTCTGCTTAAATCTTCTACTTCAGCGCCAAAGCTTCGGAGCAGCTCTTCGTCTTTGGAGAGCATTTCTGTCGTACCAAGTTTATTTTTTAATACCACTTCGAACGTTTGGTTCTTCCCGGACCGGTTCACCAGCACCGTTAACTGTTCTCCAGGACGATGTTGTCCTAAAACTTCGGTAAGATCTGCGCCTGTTGTAATGGCTTTGCCGTTTACATTGAAGATGACATCTCCTTTTTCTATACCGGCATCATCTGCTGAGCCGCCTGCGATGACATTGGCCACATAAACGCCCTTATTGAGCTTGAGGTTCAATTCTTCGCTCAAGGTTGCAGTGACTTCATTGTAGTTGATACCAATAAATGCGCGTTGGACGCGGCCGTACTCTTTTAAATCGTTGACCACCTTCATCATGAGATTGGCGGGTACCGCGAAGCTGTAGCCTTCAAAAGTGCCGCTGCGCGAGGAAATGGCTGTATTGATTCCTACCAGTTCACCTGCAGTATTGACTAATGCCCCTCCAGAATTCCCTGGATTAACCGCGGCATCGGTTTGCAAGAAGCTTTCTATGGCACTTTGCTCGTCGATTATATTAATGTCACGGCCTTTGGCGGAAATGATGCCGGCAGTTACGGTGGAAGTAAGATTAAAGGGGTTGCCCACAGCGAGGACCCACTGTCCCAAACGAACCTCGTCAGAATTTGCCACAAATACTTTTGTCAATGCACTTCCCTCGATCTTTAATAGTGCAATATCTGTAGTAGGGTCTGTTCCAATCAATCGCGCTTCGTATTCATCATTATTAGAGGTAGTTACAATGATCTTCTTCGCGTCCTTAATGACATGGTTGTTCGTTACGATGTAACCATCTTCCGTTAGAATAACCCCTGAGCCCGATCCTTCCACTTCAAATTTTTGTGGGGTAGAGGGGCGTCCAAAGAACAGGTCATTGAATGGATTATAAAAATTCTGAACGCGTTCGGCGGTTGTCTTGACGTGCACTACTGCTTCAACGGTTCGTTCCGCTGCCGCTACAAAATCTGTAGGTGCCGCTGGCATTGGACGGTTTGAGGTCCAATTCACTTGGGCCGTACGTTGATTATTCTCCTCAATAATCACGGTTTTCCCCGTCCAGCCGAGACTTTGTGCACCTCCTAAGGCCACTAAACCGCCTAGAGCAGCGAAGAGTATGGGACGACTGACGGTATTCAAAATTGCTTTCATAAGGTTGATTCGTTAGATTCTAGTTTCCTTCGTACCTTCAAATTGTACACCAAATCAACGCACATACCTCATCGAAACGCATAACTTTAACGCCTTTTAACACCCTTAGGGATGGCTGACCAAGAATTTTACAAATACCACGGTGCTGGAAACGATTTCATTCTCATTGATAATCGCTCTGGTGCTCTTTCGTTGGATGCGACTACCATTGCACAGTGGTGTCACCGCCACTATGGTGTGGGTGCAGACGGCTTGATGTTGCTTGAAGCGCCAAGAGCGCGCAGCGACCATTTCTACATGCAGTACTTCAATTCCGACGGCAATGAAAGTACAATGTGCGGAAATGGTGGAAGATGTATTGCTAGGTTCGCTGTGGACTTAGGTATTGCCGCTGAGGGCACCTTGTATTTCCAGGCCATCGATGGTCCACATTCTGCGGTCGTGTCAAAGACGACCGTAGCATTAAGCATGATAGATGCGCCTGCCGTGGTTGAACGGAACCAGGGGTTTTATATAGATACAGGTTCACCTCATCACGTCGAGAATAGAACACCGGGTGCAGATTTTGTAGCTACAGCGCGTCCTATTCGCCATGCATATGGCCCTGAGGGTGTGAATGTGAATTTCATTCAGGCATGCGAAGGGGAACTCTCAATCCGCACGTATGAACGTGGGGTAGAGAACGAGACATTAGCGTGTGGCACTGGAGCAACCGCCGCAGCTATGGTTGCGGTCGCACAGGGCTGGGTTCCTTCAGCTCCAGTGACGATTTATGCGCAAGGCGGAATATTGACGGTAGATTTTAAAGGGCGTGGACCTTTCACGGATGTGGTACTCACCGGACCGGCCGTTCAAGTATTTAAAGGAAGATTACAGTTATGATTACCGTTAACGATTTGGGGTATTTACGTGCGCCAGAACCAGAAGATCTTCAGTGGTTGTATGGTGTAGAAAACGATGCTACGTTATGGTACCTTGGCATAAGTAAAGAGCCTTGGAGTAAGGCTGTTTTAGCCGACTATCTTGCCGCACAGCCCGGAAATTTACAGCGCGACGGTCAATTGCGCTTGCTCTTTGTCTACAACCGCGAAACTGCCGGTGCCGTTGATCTTTTTGATTACGATCCCGTCGCACGTAAGGCCGGTATTGGCATTGTACTTTCCCAAGCTTTTCGTGGCAAAGGACTGGGTAAAATGGTACTTCAGGCCTTTGAATCCTATTGCTTCAAAACGCTAGGGTTACACAGCGTGTACGCTCACGCCCCGGCAAATAATGAAGCTTCTATACAATTGTTCGAACAAAGCGGATACCGCACCGTTGGGACTTTAGAAGATTGGGTGTGGTTGAACGGCGCCCATCATAATGCACAACTCTTTCAAAAAATAGTTTCATGAGAAAACTCATGGTTATTACCGTTGGCGTGGTCATTCCGGGTCTATTGCTTTTATTGGTTTGGAAAGGCTACAATGCTGTTTTCGAAGCAAATGTAAATCCTGAATTGGCTCCTTACGAATTATACGTTGCCCCGGGCACAACGCTGGAAACGGTCTATGAGGAGTGGTTTGAATCGGGCTTATTGCTGCAGCCGGAAGGATTTTATCTGATCGGCAAGAAGAAAGGGTTAGATACCTTGAAAACAGGACATTACTTCATTGAAGAGGGCATGAGCAGCAATGGAATTGTGAATATGTTGAAAGCGGGCCTGCAAACGCCGGTGAAAGTAAGTTTCAACAGTGCGAAGGATCTTCATGATCTCGCGGACCAACTAAGTCCTCAGCTCCTCACCGATGCGGCGTCTCTATATGCGGCATTACAAGCACCGATGGAAGGATGGGAGGGCCCTTTAAAACAAGGTGCCTTTTTACCCGATACCTATGAGTTTTATTGGAATGCTAGTGCAGAGACTGTCGCTAATAAGCTCTATCAGAATACCATTTCTTTCTGGACACCTTCACGCATTAGGCAGGCGAAAGAATTGGGCTTAACACCAGGGGAGGTGAGTACATTAGCTTCCATCGTGATGAAAGAAAGCAGTAAAGCCGACGATCGTCCAAAAGTAGCACGCTTGTATTTGAACCGATTAGCTACAGGAATGAAGTTGCAAGCGGATCCCACCGTAATCTATGCCATACAACAAGAGAAGCCTGACGCAGTCGTCCAACGTGTTCTGCGCAAAGATTTAACCATCGACTCTCCATACAACACCTACAAAAATGTAGGCTTACCGCCCGGACCCATTTGCGTTCCTGAAAAGGCCGCACTTTTAGCCGTGTTAGAAGCGCCAGAGCACGATTATATCTTTATGTGTGCGGACCCCGATCAGCCGGGTTACCATGCTTTTGCGCGCAATTACGCAGGACACCTGGTCAATCAGCGTAAGTGGACGAATTGGCTCAACAGCCGCAAAATTTATCGCTAGCAAAAAGGACCGCCTCTTGGCGGTCCTTTTTTGTTAGTTCCATGCTTCTCCATCGGCTTTAGGTCGCGCTAGGTAATTCTACGTTTCTAAAAACGACGGTACCTTCAAAAACATCCAGTAAAATAACATCATCGGGTTTTACATCACCAGCAATAAGCGATCGTGAAAGTGCATTGAGGACTTCATTTTGTATCGCCCTTTTCACTGGCCTTGCCCCGTATTGCGGATCAAATCCAATTTTGCCAAGGTATTCCACCGCCTCGCGGGAGGCTTCAAGGGTAATGTTTTGTTCTGCAAGTCGCTCTTTCACGAGGTCCAATTGTAAATGCACAATACGATTCATTTCGGACCTATCAAGAGGACTAAAGACCGATACTTCATCTATTCTATTTAAGAATTCGGGTCTTACTACTTGCTGCAGCATCCCTAGGAGTTCAGGTTTTAATCGGTCCATTAAATCTCCATAGTGTGCCCCTTCCCACTGGTCCATGGCCTCATTAATGACAGCAGAACCTATGTTACTGGTCATGATGACCAGGGTATTTTTGAAATTCACTGTACGGCCTTTATTGTCTGTTAAACGACCGTCGTCAACCATCTGAAGCAGTATGTTAAACATATCAGGATGTGCCTTCTCAATCTCATCTAGGAGTACGACGCTATAGGGCATCCGACGCACCGCTTCAGTAAGTTGACCGCCTTCGTCGTAGCCTACATATCCTGGAGGCGCACCAATGAGCCTGCTAACGCTGTGCTTCTCTTGGTATTCACTCATGTCGATTCGCGTCAATGCACCCTCATCATTGAATAAATACTGGGCCAATGCCTTCGCCAATTCCGTTTTGCCAACGCCGGTAGTCCCTAAGAATAAGAAGCTGCCAATGGGTTTATTGGGGTCTCCCAAGCCTGCGCGCGAGCGTCGTATGGCATCACTAACGCTTTTTATGGCAGCATTTTGACCAATCACACGTTTGTGCAGCTGCTCTTCCATGCGCAATAGTTTCATGCGTTCACTTTCTAGCATTTTCTGCACCGGTATGCCCGTCCAACGACTCACAACTTCAGCAATATCCTCCGCAGTGACCTCTTCTTTGATCATGGTTCGTTCGCTACGTTCCATGGCTTCTTCAGCCGATTCCAATTCCTTTTCGGCATCTTGCATCAAACCGTACCGAATCTCTGCCACCCGTCCGTAGTTCCCGGAGCGCTCTTCTTTTTCAGCTTCCAAGCGCAATTGTTCCAAGCGTTCCTTGATTTCTTGAATCTTTTCGGCTCTATTTTTTTCGCCTTCCCAAACGGCACTAAGCGCATCACGTTGCTCGTATAAATCACCTAATTCCGATTTAATAGCGGCCAATTTTTTCTTGTCATCCTCCCGTTTAATCCCTTCTTGTTCAATCTCAAGTTGAAGAATTTTTCGGTCTAGAATATCCAAGTCTTCCGGCTTCGAATTGATCTCCATTCGAATCTTCGCCGCTGCTTCGTCCATTAAATCAATGGCTTTGTCCGGTAAGAATCGGTCGCTGATGTACCGCGTGCTTAATTCAACGGCACTGATCACAGCCTCGTCCTTAATGCGAACCTTGTGGTGTGTCTCGTATTTTTCTTTGATCCCACGCAATATGCTAATGCTACTTTCTTGATCCGGTTCTTCGATGAGTACCTTTTGAAAACGCCGTTCCAGCGCTTTATCCTTTTCAAAATACTTTTGGAATTCATCTAGGGTGGTGGCGCCGATAGCGCGAAGCTCCCCTCGCGCTAGCGCTGGCTTTAAAATATTTGCCGCATCCATAGCACCTTCGCCCTTACCTGCACCAACGAGTGTATGAATTTCATCGATGAACAGTAAGATGTTACCGGCACTTTGGGTGACCTCTTTGATCACAGCTTTTAAACGTTCCTCAAATTCGCCCTTGTACTTCGCACCCGCAATGAGTGCGCCCATATCTAGGCTGTAGACCGTTTTATCCTTCAGGTTTTCCGGTGCATCGCCATTTAAAATGCGCTGCGCTAAACCTTCAGCAATAGCCGTTTTACCCACACCCGGTTCTCCAACGAGGATAGGGTTGTTCTTTGTCCTACGCGACAGAATTTGCAAGACGCGACGTATTTCATCACCTCGGCCAATGACAGGGTCCAATTTTCCTTCTTCAGCCATTTTATTGAGGTTCTTCGCGTATTTATCCAGGCTATTGTAAGTATTTTCAGCGCCAGAACTGCTTGCAGAACGTCCTCTTCGCAAACTTTCGACAGCAGTTTGCACCAATTTCTTATTAAAGCCGGCATCTTCGAGCATCTTTCCTGCATTTCCTTTGTCTTCAAGAAGTCCCAAAAGCAAATGTTCTGTGGCAACGTATTCGTCTTTCATGCCTTCTGCAACTTGCACCGCTTTTTGTAAAATAAACGCAGCGTCACGACCCATATAGGTTTCACCTAAGGTGGGCTGCGTTGGTAAACCGTGGTATGCTGCCTTCAATGCAGTTATTAATCGATCTAAAGCTATTTCGCCTTGCTGAGCTACATAGGGGAGGACACTATTGTCTTCTTCAAGCAGACTTAATAAAAGGTGTACTCCTTCAACTTGTGAATGTTTTTTATCCGTGGCCAAGAATTGGGCCTTGGCAATTACGCTTTGACTCTTCGTTGTAAATTTTTCGATATTCATAAGGCTTGGGTATTTCGTATACTACTTTTCAAAAGGCGTTCCAATGAGTGGTTTACCGTTTTGTAGTGACAATTCGTCTAGGATTACACTAATAACATGAAATATTGTCTCATAATCAGTACTTTATGTGACAAACGGGCGGTAAAAAAAACACCCCCGCATTCTCGAAAGAAGTGCGAGGGTGAAAAAAAAGAGTTTATTCTAGTATTATTCTACAATCAATCGTTGAACATCCGTTCCTAAAGGTGTTACGGTCTCAACTAAATACATACCTGCAGCCCACGATGAAGTTTCAATGGTGAACGTCTGGATGCCCGAGGTTCCGTGCGCAGTACGTTGGTGAAGCACTTGACCTTGAGTGTTACGTACAGTAATAAATACGTCCGCATCACTCTGGAAGCTGATAGGCAACTGGGCAACACCTGAGGTAGGGTTCGGATGTATATTTCCTACGCCTATATTGTGTTCCAATTCTTCTTGACCAATGACGAATATTTTTGTGTCATCGCTGGTCCTGTAGAAACAGAAATCATCAATGGCCCAACCGGCTTTGTTAATGGTTTCATCTGATCCAAAGCGGAATCTAAAGATGGCGTTCCGGGCTGTATCCACGGCAAGGTTAAGTTTAGCTTGCTGCCACCCGTTGCTCAATCCAGTCCAGCCAGGTTTGAAAACATCTAGTGAGGTCACAAAACTGGTATTGAACCATGTGGCACCGTACAGATTAGTCCCCACGGTATGCCATGTAATACCTCCGTCAAAAGTTACATCTACTGTACCGCCGTCATGGTAAATCTCTGTAGAGAAGGCGTGCATGAATTCATAAGTATACGTCTGACCCGAATCTAGACGGAATACAGGCGTGTAAAGGGCAGAGGAATCACGTTTTTTGTAATTAGAGTCCAAATCGGTCATCCATGCATTAGACCCACTGTTCGCACTGACTAGAGGTGCAACTGCAGGCGTTCCTTTTTCCCATGCAGTAAGTCCGTCTTTCACGAATGCATTCAATGTCAACCACGGCGTCAATGAAGGATCATCGAAGTCATTACAGTACGAGCTATCCACCGACATGATTATTTTATCCAATACAGTGATATCTGCACAAATTTGATCGTCACTTGGGTCATTATCAGGCTTGCTGTCTGGGCGTGATGTGCGAATACAGACATTATATAGACCACTAGTTGGGTTCACCCAGTCTTGAGTGAATTCGTACCAAGCTGTTTTTCTTGGAACCAATGGCGGATTGAAAACAACCTGCTCCGGGTTAGACCATGTCGTTCCTCCATCCGTACTGTATTCAACAAGACAGCTATCTAATACCTTCGCACCCGTATTTTTAATGAGGGTTTTCAGGTGATTGTTTTGATCAGGTACGGGTAGGTATTCCACCGTGGTAACGTCGATAGGAGCGGCGCTGTTTTGTGGTGGAATATATACTTCTACCTTATCCAAATTCCAACCGTCACTATTACCCGTTCCAGATTTCATACGAGCGCGAAGAATTAACGGCGCTGCAGAGAAATTCCAAGTAGATAATGGCCACGAAGAACTCATTTGTCCTTGTGCACCTGCCCAAGCATCTCCAACACTTGACGTACCTGTATTGTACCAGTTGGTACTTACTACATTCTGTGGATCCCAGAAGCCTAGGGTATTCCATGTACCGCCTCCTTGGAATTCGATGAGTGCAACATCACCTGCACCTAAATCCACGTCATGTACCAAACGTAATTCGGCACCTGCGATGGTATCGAAACCAATAAATCTTGGGAAATACAAGAACTCTTCGAGGCCGCCTGGCACGTTTTGGTTAGGGCGGGTACTCATTCCGTTATTACCTCCTAAGGCGCTGATTTGATCAACTTTCCATAGGTCCAATGCTCCAGATACAAAGAAGCCCGATGAATCACCATCGTTACAGCTTTCAAAATCCTCTACGAAGCCTGATTGAATATATACTTCAGGCCATCCTGCAGTTTTGACATAAGCAGAATCGTTCCATGAATTATTATCGTTTGCTTTTCCAGTGTAGGCATACACTTCAAAAGTTCCGGTGGGCCAAGCAACGGTATTCGTATTGTCAGTTACCGTGATATTTCCGCCTGCTGGAATAGATGCACTGTGCGTAAATGTATACGTTGTGCTTACACCGGCATTAGAACCACAAGTTGGAGTGACGGTATAAGTAATGGGCACATTCGTTTGTGCATTCTTACCAAAGTTTCTGATTTTGAACTCTGCTTTTAATTGGGCAGGGCCACCAACAAGATTAATACGTGCTGCTGGGTTAGTAATCGCGTCCACACCCACATCAACATTTGCTTTGTCTACAATGACAATATCATCAAAGGCAATATCAGCGGCAACGCCAAACCCTGATTTCTGTGCTATGAAACGCAGCTTAATCAAGTTTCCGGCTTGTCCACTTAAATCAACCTCATAGAAAGACCAGTTATCTTTCTCATCAGTGAGTGTAGTGGTGTAGGGTGTCATTGGATTCGTCCAGAAGTTGTCACCATCTTTGATCCATTGCACACGTATCGCACCGATATCGGCGCCGTACATGTGGTGACGGAACTGAAGCACAGGTTTTGTCATGTTGGTAAGGTCCAAACACTTAGAAACCAGGGTGGCTGAAGCTGGCGATACACCGTAATTACCTTCAACTACCAGATAATTTCCTTGTCCGCTTTTATCTGAGATTGGGCCGGATCCAACGGTTGGTGTCCATTCGTCACCTACCATAAAGGCATATTCACCACTATTACTTGCAGGAACAGGAGTCCAAACGTTATTTGGGAAACTTCCTGGGTTAGCAGCTGTATTATTTCCTGAAGTAGTTGCTGCGCCATCGAAGTTAAGAACGTAAGGGAAGGTAGAATACGGTTCTTCGTGTACAATTCTGATAGGGCCAATGGTATCGTTTGTACCAACGGTATCACCAGGCTGTTGTGTGTATACCCAAATATCATAGATACCGTAGCCGCTTAAGTTCGGTCCTGTAGCGAAGGTGTAGAAGGTAGAGTCACCAGTTTCTAGAGTTTTATGAGTGATGTATTCCGTATTTGTTTGATTTGTTGTTGTACCTGCGGTGTTGGTGTAGTCAAATTCCCAAGTCACAGGAACACTATCTAGACTCGTACAGCCGTTGTTTTGAATCCATAAATCAATGGTTTCGTTATTCGAATACGAACAGTAACCGTTTTCAGGATTGAAGACATCACGCAGCGCTACCTCGTAGGCTGGCGGTTCGTAAATACGAATATTATCGATCGCTACGTCGCCTTTCAATGAGTTTCCTCTATTGACTGAGAAACGAATGCGCGCATAGTCACCTGTAATATCATTCAAGGCAACAGTAAACGTTTTGAACGGGTCGCTGGATTTAGATTGTTGTTGGCCATCTATACGGGCCAATCCGGTGTAAGCAGAAGTATTGAATCCAGTATCTGCGGTAATCGCTAGAAAGTCGACATGTGCACCATACATATGGTAGTCAAATTCAAGAATAGCACAGTTGTAGCTTCTTAAGTCCAAACAAGGCGTAATGAAATGCGCTTTATCGTTTGAAGATCCTTGCTCTGCTTCTGTATAAATGTATTTACCTCCACCGTTCGGTGAAGCATCCCCATCTGGACCCGTAAGGTTTGTTGCCGTGCTCCCTGTGCGGATGGACCAAGCGAAACCTATTGTGTTTTCGTTGGGTATTACCTTATAGTTTTGACCATAAGGCGGATTTTGATCGGGGAAGTTACCACGGTGGCTCACACCTGTAGCACCGGTTCCCGAACCGGCTACCCAGTAGACGTTGTTTTCAAAGTCTTGATCAACGGGAAGGGTAGTTGAGTAAGGGAATGAGTTTTGTGTCGTAGTACCACAAATGGGTGGCAGACCCGCATCTCTCCAGAATCTATAAGCGAAATTGGAAGCAGATTCTAAGGGATCTCTAACCACATTAGGACAGGCACAGTCAAAAATACGCACATACCATTCGATAGTATCGTGTATATCAATATTGCCAAAGGTGTAGGTGTATTGCGAAGAATCTGGACAGCTGGCTGAGAATGAAGAACTCATCAAAGAATCTGACCAAGTACCCCAAGATCCCGCAGAATAGTCATAGCGACGCATGTAGATTCGCATACTATCGACTCCAACATTATCTTTTCCTTTAACACGAACGGCTTGCGTAGGCATGTACCGTGCTCCAATAGGTTTGGCGGGAACGCTTACGCTGACCCAGTCCATAGTTGGTGGCTCTAATTCACAAGGGGCACCTTCTACCATAATGTTGTCTACAAACCAGCCCTGTAGTGAGGCAGGCGAAGGCGTACCTGTTTTATTCGACATGATAAAACGCAGCTTACAATTCGCATAACCGTATTGTGAGTTTGCGTTGTCGTAGTCCCCTAAATAGCTGCTCAGGTCAAATATTTCACGAGCCCACCAATCTGAAGCGGCATTTGGAGTAACATCCGTACCAGTATTTGAATTACCGATGGTCGGGCCATACCAGTAAGGCGTTAAAAGCTGTGAAGGGTATGACAATTCGTTAAACCAACCTTGAGAGCTGAACTGTGGACTTCCGCCTTGATAGTGAGAACTGGTAAGGTTCACCCATGTGGCGCCGTTGTCGCGCGACATCTGAATAAATGCTTTTTGAATGTAGCGAATTTTACAAATGTGGTCGAACGTCAACCTCACATTAGTGTACGTTACTGTGGTAAACGCATCTGTTTCAAAAATGATGGAATCATTCGCATAAATCTGCGTATGGAAGGATGCATTACCCGTAGTCTTGATGTACGACGTGTCGTTCCAAGAGCGCGTGGCGTTGGTAGAATCCGTGTTGTAGTTGGCAGCAACAGAGTCGGCGCCTAGGGTTCCATCGAAATTTTCCGTGTAAACGGTATCAATTGGCGGTGCAAATTGTCCAAAGGCCGCTGGGGAAGCGAGGGCAATAAGGAGTACAGCTAGTAAGCTTTTCTTCATTTTAACGCGTTTGTGTTAACGTATTTTCAGGGTAGTTACAAATATATAAAAATGGCAATGCGCCCGACCTGAAAGTCAACAAAAGTGGCACTTTAATGTGCCAATGAACGAATGAATGCTTAGAAGCTATTTGACGTTGAAGTAGAAAATGCGTTCTTTTTCCAAAAAAAGTTCCAATAAATCTTCCCTTTCTACCCGTCCAACTCCCGAAGGGGTACCTGTGAAAATTAAGTCACCGGTTTTTAGCGTAAAATATTTTGAAACATGACTAATGAGCTCATCAACAGGGAATAACATGTTCGATGTGTTCCCTTCCTGAACGGTTTTGCCATTGATATCAAGGTGGAAATTAATATCCTGAATGTCTTTCCCTACTTTATCTAATGAAAAAAAACGTGAAACTGCGGCCGATCCATCAAAGGCTTTGGCTTTTTCCCAAGGCAACCCTTTTTCTTTGCACCGGGTTTGTACGTCACGTGCTGTGAAATCGATGCCCAAGGCTATTTCATCATAGTACTTATGAGCGAAACGGGGCTCAATGTGTTTGCCTAATCTGTTGATTTTAACGACGACTTCAATCTCATGGTGTACATCATTACTGTGTTCCGGGATGAAGAACGGATGCTTTTTTAGCAATATGGCGGTATCCGGTTTGAGAAAAACTACGGGTTCCTCCGGGATAGGATTATTGAGTTCTTTTGCATGTTGAGCGTAATTCCTGCCGATACAAATAATTTTCATCGCCGCCGATTTTTCTATTTGTTGAAATTTTTAAGACGAATTGCAGTCAGTACCTTTTTTGTGTACAATGGGAAATCTGCATTCTGAATCCAACTAAAATACCCTGGATTTTCTTGAAGTACTGATTTCACTGTCATGCCACGGTATTTGCCAAAAGTGAAAATTTCCTCACCATCGTCGTTAAACGCTATAAACCCTGCGAAATCTGCAACGCGTTGACGGTTCGAAAAATCGGATAGAAAGTTCATATCATTTTCCAGCTCTTCATAGCGTTCAATCTGAGCTTTTAACACCTCATAAGTAGCCAAAACATCTGCTTCAGCCGTATGAGCTCCGTCTAGATTTTTACCGCAATAGAATTTATACGCAGCACTCAGAGTGCGCTGTTCCATACGGTGGAATATGTTTTGTACGTCTACCGCTTTGCGCTTACCCATTTCAAAATCAATATCCGCACGCAAAAATTCTTCCGCCAATAAAGGGATGTCAAATTTATTGCTGTTGTACCCCGCGAGATCACTATCACTGATGAGTTGGTAAACGGTACTGGCCAATTCTTTGAAGGTTGGTTCGTTAGCCACGTCTTGATCATAAATTCCATGAACTAGAGAGGAGCCGTTGGGTATAGGTACCGTGGGATTCACTCGCCAAGTATGTGTTTCTTCCGTACCGTCAGTATGGATTTTATGGACACAAATTTCTACGATGCGGTCGCTGGTGACATTAACCCCTGTAGTTTCTAGGTCGAAAAAGCAAATGGGACGGGAAAGATTCAATTTCATTAGACTATGATTAGATTCAAAAAAAAGCCACCCCTAAGGGCGGCTTTATAAAGTTATAAATTTTGGAATTAAATCTCCCGATTTAAATCCCATGATTCTAAATATTCGGCAACGCGTTTCACGAACATACCTCCTAAGGCACCATCCACTGCGCGGTGGTCATAACTATGACTCAGGAACATTTTGTGACGAACAGCAATGACATCGCCTTCTGGCGTTTCAACAACAGCGGGCTTTTTAACAATAGCACCGGCAGCCATAATGGCTACTTGGGGTTGGTTGATAATGGGCGTGCCCATTACATTACCGAACGTTCCAACATTCGTCAAAGTGTAGGTGCCTCCGCTAATTTCATCAGGTTTAAGTTGGTTGTTGCGTGCGCGGTTAGCAAGATCATTTACAGCTTTCGTTAACCCGAGAAGACTTAGTTGATCTGCGTTTTTAACCACAGGGACAATCAAATTACCCGAGGGAAGCGCCGCGGCCATTCCTACATTGATTCTTCCGTGCTTGATAATGTTATTTCCTTCAATACTTATGTTGATCATTGGGAAATCTTGAATGGCTTTCACAATGGCCTCCATGATGATCGGTGTAAATGTGATTTTTTCACCGTGCTTTTTCTGGAATTCATTTTTCATGCGGTTACGCCAAAGAACGACTTTCGTCATATCCGCTTCTACAAAGCTGGTAACGTGCGGGGAAGTATGTACAGAGTTTACCATATGGTCCGCAATGAGTTTTCTCATGCGGTCCATTTCTATAATTTCATCTCCTTCACCAATCTTCATCGCCGGAGCTGAAGGTTTAGGTGCAACAGCAGGTGCAGCGCTAACGGGTGCCGCAGGTGCAGCGCTCGCTGCAGATGTTTGACTTGCAGCTACAGGAGCCGTTGCTTTACGTCCAGCTTCGAGGTAGGCAACGATGTCTTTTTTCGTTACGCGACCTTCTTTGCCGCTTCCAGAAATTTGGTCCAATTCTGCTTGTCCAATACCTTCTTCTTTCGCCATGGAGCGAACCAACGGCGAATAGAATCTTCCATTTGAATTTTTAGCAATAGGTCCAGAGGGTACAGGCGCACTTACCGTAGCGGCGGCTGCAGCTACTTGGGCTTCAATTTCTGCTACTGCCACGGCTGGTTCAGGGGCAACTTCTGGCGCAGCAGACGCGGTTGTGCCGCTGCCTTCGCCTTCCACTTCTATAATAGCGATGGGACTACCAACTTCGGCAACACCATTGACATCTACCAGGATTTTAACTAGGGTTCCGCTTACAGGCGAGGGGACCTCACTGTCCACTTTATCGGTGGCTACTTCGACAACGCTTTCTTCAGCATCGATCACATCACCAACGTTTTTCAACCAATTCGTCACGGTAGCTTCCGCAACTGATTCGCCCATTTTGGGCAGGATTAATTCAAACTGAGCCATTGAATTCGGGTTTTTCGGTCCTCGAATTTACGGCAAAATATCCCACTATCGTTATTGTATTAGAATTTGCTCAGTTGCCAGAGTTGGTGCAAATCGGACTTTAATTCAGCTTCTTTTGCGTAGTTGGTAACAAGTGCAGATTCGCTTTGCGAAACGTTTAAAACTTTTGGGATTCCATTTGCAATATCAAAAATTGGAGAAGCCAGTTTTGGGAGTTGATTTCTTTCTGCAGCAGCGGTTGAATAGCCAATCAATGTTGCCTGCCCGGTAAGTAATTTACCTGATTTCGCAATCCAAAGCGCCACGCCCTTGGTACGCCCGAAGAGCACTGCTAAGGCCCCAGCGATAGGTAAGGTAGCGAAAAGAAGAAAGGTAAGAACAAGGTCGAGAAGGCGTTTTTGGCGGCGGTAATTTGCATTTGCAACATTGAATCGGCCCAAACCGTAGGCCTCGCCTTGGTTCAAACTACTGTTCGATCCAACGATGTACGGCCCTTGTGTGATTAGGGATTTAATATTCGTTTGAGTGCCCAATTCAGCCGTGATTTTCATCAGTGTAGAGGTAGGCCAAGCGGTCGAATCAATAATACATTCATTGATGCTGTAGAGCCGAATTTTTGCCGCCAATTTTTCCAAATCAACGGTAGCATTTGTTGCCACCTGATCTTGCAAGAAAAACGCTGGAACAATGCCATTTTCAGCCAGTAATTTTTGAAGTTTTTGCTTTCCAGAATCGGACCCTAAATAGAGCATTCTTGGACGTTGAATAGGACGTGTGAAAAGGTGTTTTCCAGTGAGGAATCCGATCACGGAGCGCCAGGATATCAGAACGGTGATGCCGCTCAATCCTCCCAAAATTAGGAGCGCACGCGAGAAGCGAAGCGCCTCGGGCAGTAATCCGTAACAGAAACCAATCACTAGCGTGGCAACCGCCATAGTGCGTGCAATGACTGTTGGTCGAGCATTTTTAGTATAGACCCCGCTCAAACCCAGTGCTAGAAGCCAAAAGAGGATGTAGGATCCTTGAATGTAGTAGGTGTAAGTATCTGGATAAGAGCCTCCGTTGATAAAGCGGTGGTTGTGCTCCCAATAGGTTTTTAATTGGTCCAATGTTAGCGCCAAAAGGAAGGCGTCAATAACGGGTGTCGCGGCGCTTTTTGCTAACCGGGCCAACAAGGCCAATCCCGCCCGAAGGTAGATGCCCAAATAAATGAGTAGGGTGTAGGCCAGGGCAGAGGAACCGCTGAATTGTTTCTTTGCGAAGATGACCATGGCTTGGTAAAACATTCGAACGTAGTTCAAACTGCCGCGTTTCGTGCTTTCTCCTTTATAATGTATGATTTGAGAATCACTGATGTAGTGGTTTTCATGGCCCGATTTCAGCAACTCATAGCTCAGGTCAATGTCTTCACCGTACATAAAATAACGCGGGTCAAACCCGCCAACTTTGCGCAATAGTGCCGTGGGCACCATCATAAAGCATCCTACTAAAATGTCTACTTTGTGGTTGGCATCCGGATCTAAGTGCCCCATGTGGTAGCGCGCAAAAAAAGCCGATTTTGGGAACATCCTCGACAATCCGGTGATCTTCCACAAGGCGGTCAACGGCGTAGGTAAACCGCGTTTGCTTTCGGGAAGGAATTGGCCCGCGCCATCAATGCCCTTAACGCCTAAGCCGCCCACTTCTGGGTGCGATTTTAGGTAACTGATACAAACCTCCAGCGTATCTTCTTGCACTACAGTATCGGGGTTGAGAATCAGTGTGTATTCTCCTTTCGCCGCCTCAAATCCTTGATTATTAGCCCGTCCAAAGCCGACATTCTCTGTGTTTTGGATCCACCGCACCGCTGGAAAAGCCTTCATAATGAGCGCTTGACCACTATCTATACTGGCATTATCGACAACCACCACCTCATACTGGTAGTTGGTCTGGCTTCTGTAGATGCTCTCCAAACATTGCGTCAGAAATTCTTTGACGTTGAAGTTGACTATGACGATGCTAAGATCCACTATTTCGGAAGGCTTTGTTCGTATGGAATGCGCTGTTGAATACTGCGGCCTAGCGTAACTTCATCGGCAAATTCCAATTCATCACCGACCGCAATACCGCGCGCAATGGTCGTGAACTTAATATTGAAGTCTTTTACTTTGCGGTAAAGGTAAAAATTGGTCGTATCGCCTTCCATGGTTGTATTCAAAGCGAAAACCAATTCTTCAATGACCCCGCTTTGCAACTTATGAATTAGATGATCAATGGTTAAGTCGCCCGGTCCAACACCGTCCATAGGGGAGATTAATCCGCCCAAAACATGGTAAGTCCCTTGGTAACCGCCTGTATTCTCTATGGCCATCACATCGCGCACATCTTCTACAACGCACACAATACTAGAATCGCGCTTTGGCGAGGCACAAATGCTGCAGGTTTCTGTATCTGAGAGCGTATGACACGTTCCACAAAACGTCGTGTTTTGGCGTAAATCGACTAAAGCGGCTGCTAAAGCATCCGTTTGACCTTCCGGTCGACGTAACAAATGCAAAGCTAACCGCAAGGCAGTTTTCTTACCTATACCTGGCAACCGAGAGATTTCCTCTACGGCTTGTTCTATTTTTCTGCTAGAAAAATTCATCTGTTTCAAAAGTAAGGGATTGCGCATATTTGTGTACATGAACTACACGCTCTTTTTAATTCTCTTACTCGCCTACGTTGGTGTGCTCGTTTTGATTGGTAAAATCACTTCGCGAGGCGCAACCAATGCGACCTTCTTCAACGCGAATAAAAACGCCTCATGGCTGCTGGTAAGTTTCGGCATGATAGGCGCCTCGCTTAGCGGTGTCACGTTCATTAGCGTGCCTGGATGGACGGCAGCCTCAGGCATGACTTACCTCATGATGGTGGTGGGTTTCTTCTTCGGTTATTTAATCATTGCTTACGTCCTCTTGCCCGTGTACTACCGCTACAATGTGATCAGTATTTATAGTTTTCTGGGTGAAAAATTGGGCGCCTCGAGCTATAAAACAGGCTCTGCTTTCTTTCTTATTTCACGAATTGTTGGCGCAAGTGCACGTCTGTACATCGTGACCATGGTGGTCCAATTAATGATTTGCGACAGCCTTCACATTCCCTTTCCCATCACTGCCGTCGCCGTACTCGCGCTCATCGCGCTGTATAGTGCAGCGGGCGGTATTGCAACGATCGTTATTACGGATACCCTTCAAACCGCCTTCATGCTTATTGCAGCCGTCTTGGCACTCTATTTTGTCGGCCGAGCCGTGGTACCTGAGGAGCTCAGTCTTTGGCAATATATCGCTTCCAGCGACATGGCTTATGTCGTTAAATCGGGCTCTGCGCAGGCCTGGTGGAAACAGCTTCTGGGCGGCATGTCTATAGCGGTGGCCATGACCGGTTTAGATCAAGACATGATGCAGAAAAACCTGACAGTAGCGCGTTTGAAAGACTCGCAAAAAAACATGGTATTGCTCGGGGTGAATTTACTTTTTGTAAACGCGCTGTTTCTAGCTTTAGGCATACTCCTGACCGATTACGCGGCGCTACAAGGCATATCAGCAACAGGCGATAAGCTTTTCGCCACCGTGGCTACCAGCAGCGGCATGCCATCGCTTTTGGGTGCCGTTTTTTTCTTAGGCCTTTTAGCGGCAGCTTTCTCCAGCGCAGACAGCGCCCTTGCCTCACTAACGACTGCGTTTTGTGTTGACTTCCTTGCCATGAAAACTGCGGAAAGTTCGACCCGCAGAAACAAAGTTTATATAGGATTTATGGCCGTCTTGCTCGTCGTCATGCTCTTGATTTATTCTTTAAATGCAGATAGCATCATTTCCGCATTATTTACAGCGGCAGGGTATACCTACGGTCCATTGCTCGGGCTTTTCGCCTTTGCATTGACCCAAAACAGAAAGATTCAAGGCTGGAGCATTACGGGCGTTGCTATAGGTAGCCCTTTTTTAGCATACGCCCTTAGCCTATGGACACCCACTGTTGGGTATACCATAGGTTTTGAGCTTTTACTCTATAACGGTTTAATCACATACATCGGCGCTTGGGCGTTGAGCCGTCGCAATTAATATTTCGTGATTTTTACGTTCTGTACGTACTTATCTGTGGTCACTTTAATCTGGTAGAAGCCTCCAGCATAGGCACCTAGGTCTAGAGTGATTCTTTCTGTTGAAGCCGTAAAAACACTCTCTTCAATCAGCGCTCCGTTCATCCCTATGATTTGCACCATTACCTTTCCTTGAGCAGCACGCGGTTGAATATGAACCAATCCTGATGTCGGATTCGGATAAACCACCAACGCAGCGGCACCGTCCTCATCTAGTCCGATGTTCGTATACGGAACGATGATACTATCTAAACCACAATCTGTAGTGACAACTAATTTTACTGTAGTGGGACCATTTGCAGCAAAGGTGTGCACGGGATTCTGTGCAGTCGACGTAGTACCATCTCCAAAGTCCCAGAACCATGCTGTTGGGGCAGGTGTGCTTTGATCGGTGAACTGGTAAGTAAAGCCGCTGGTGTTTTGCAATGCGAAGTCAGCATCCAGTTTTGGACCTGGAACCAATACAGCACTATCCGCTACGAAGGTGTAGGCATTGTAGTAGGCATATTCTAGATCGTAATCTGTCGCGATGTTAAGCGTTGCAGCGTGCGCTCCCATACCTTGATAGGTAGAAAGCAGGCTTGAACCTTGACGGTTCAGCGTAAATACTCCATTTAATGTTGTATCTGAGGAACTAAGGTCAAAGCTGAACGGCGTGTCTTCACAAATGGGTGAAACATTCAAAGTAGCTGTGGCCGGAGTCCCAGAAGAAATGACCCGTATGTTATCTATGTAGAGGTTGTTACCGTATCCGCCAATTCCTTTGATTCGGAATTGGACAAAGTCTCCATTTGAATTAGACAGTACTACGCTATCAGTGCGCCAATCACTTGATCCACCCGGAATGAATTGGCTTTGAGAATTTGCTGTAGTGGCTAAAGAGGTGCCGTCTTTTGCATAGACTCTTGTAAAACTAGCTCCACAATCCGTGCTGACTTCGACGACGAGAGAATCCGAATAAGCCGAAGAATACGGCGCATAACTTACGTCGAAATACAAGACGGGATTGTAGCCATTGATATCAAACTTTTCACTCAATAGGCCGTCTTCTGCACCTACGGTGGAGTAATTAAAGTAATTCATATACATGACTTCACTCTTCGCACCAGTGGGTCCCGTAACTTCTCCTTTGGTCCAACTCGTGCTACCGTCTGGATTTTCGGTTGTGAAGGCGACTGAACCGTTGCCCGTCCACGTTTCGACAAAAGGAAGGCTCGGAAGTGGGCTTACGGTTACCGCATTTGCCAATACCAGTGTATCCGCGCCGTACGCGTTGCTGGCTATTAGCGTAATGGTATAAGCACCATAGGCACTGAAACTTACCTCAGGGTTCTGTGAACTGCTCGATGTTCCATTAATGAAACTATGCGAAGAAGGAGTAATAGACCAATTCCAAGATGTCGGACTCTTAGAACTTAAATCCTCCAAAACTACCCCTGTATTCAAACACGGCGTGTTGGTCACAGCAGCGAAATCTACCACAGGTATACCGATATTATCTTCTACTTCTATGGCATCAATGGCCAAATCACTTTGGTAATTATCACCGGTAATTCCTTTAAATCTAAAGAGTACGGTATCCCCGGTGTAACTGCTAATGTCGATAGCAACATTATTCCAGTTATTCCCTTGATTGCCGGTCTGAGTGAACAGTATGCTCCAGCTTGAGCCGTTAAAAATAGCGACTTCAAGACTCCCCTGGTTCGGACCATTCATGTGGTACGCGAAACGTAGTTCAGGGGCAATGCTCCCCGCTAAATCGATACACGGTGTGTAAAGCAGGGCCTCTTGGAACTCACAATTTCCTGAGGCTTCCAGATAAAGGTACTTTCCACTTCCACCGGTACCCGATGAAGGTCCAGTGCCACTGGAGGCAGTTGATCCGCTATTGGTACGCCAATCGATATCGTCATCTGATCCATTGGTTAGATTGATGAAATCACCGCCTAAACTACATACTGTTCCCCCACAATTGGTATTGGTTCCACAGTTTGAAAAGCTATCAAAGTTTTGGGTAAAGGGCAATCCGTAGAGTGATGAGTTGTAGTAATTTATACTTTGAACCACCGTATCATTCAAGCTGTTTTGGTCTCCGCTGAGTTCAGACCAAATCTTGAGGGTCTGCGTATTCGTGCCGCTCCACACAATGGGTGTCGCGAAGGTGAAGGAAGTATCTGCGTAGGAAGCTAGACTTCCATAAAATGTATCGCGCACCGTGGTTGTGCCGAAAGTCATGGCTACAGGTAAAGTATCTAATACCTGCGTAGAAGGGTTTGTAACGGTGATGGAAACCTGTTGGACGGGGTTCTGACAGGAAGTGATAAACTGCGGGCTGAGCAGTGCGCTTATGCCACCATCGCGCGGAAGAGGACAAGCGTTCGTCCCAGAGGGTAGTTGAACGGCATAGGCACGTCTACCTTGAACGTTATTAATACCACCACTAACACTCAACCAAGTTCCGTTTACAGGTTGGTAAGGGATGATCATACTTGTAGCAGTACCGCTGTAAACGCTATCCATGTAAGTCGTACCTAAGATGTAGGCAGTGTAGTCCGTGGCTCCTGTAACCGGACTAAAGGAGATTTTTATGCTATCAGGACAAGCCCAGTCCAGGTTAAGGTTATTTGGCGCATTAAGGATGATAAAAGGCCCGGCAATAGCGGTGTCAGTTCCTTGAATATTGCGCAAGAAAGCATTTTTGGTAGCGACATTTGGCACATTCCAATTAGCTACTCGGTTACCGCCCGTGGCACTCAAGCCCACACTCGTCCACGTACTCATGCTATCGGTAGAATATTCCCAAGTTAATGAGGTAGCGCCATTCCATCGTACATAATTGGCTCCGGGTACCAGTTTGGCATCCTTGTGCGGAAATGAAATTGGATTTTTTTCTATGTCCATGGCATAGACTATATAGAACGTCTGCGGTCCTTGCGGGATGTTTGTGCCATAAACGGTAAACCTGTAGTCTCCCGAATTGGGGGCATCTAGCGTTACTTGTTCCACATTGTTCAGTGTATCAACTCCTCGGGTCGCTCCGTAAAGCAGGGTAGTTGTATTGGGTGTTGGATCTAAAACCCATGGTTGGTAGGTGGTAGCTCCTGTTAAATCGGTGACTTCGAAATCTAGATTATTGACCAATGCTTTTGATGCGCTCGTAGATGCTTCTTTATCTGTCCAGTAGAGCATCGCACTAAATTTATTTACTCCTGCGGGTATTGATATGGTGTAGGTCAGTGTATCGTTTGTTGTAATGCTGCTACTCAGGAATTGCGTGTCCTGGATAACCTTGAGGGCTTTACGTGCATTCACTCGACCATAGCCGTAGATAAAATCCGGACCTGGATTTCCCAAATCGTCAGCGGTATTCATAGCAATCGCCTTAAGTAAACCGGCTTCTGCAGTATCCTGTTGCAATTCATCGAAGGCATTGTGCAATACGGCGAAGTATCCGGCTACACCTGGCGCAGACATGGAGGTTCCAGTTTTATTGCCGTAGGTGTGCGAGTCAATAGTAGAATAGACACTGGTCCCAACCGCGGCTAAATCGGGCTTAATTCTACCATCTGCCGCAGGGCCACGTGAAGAAGATGGAGCAATGGCGTCAGTACTGGTAATGTTCGCAGTGGCAATAACGTTTTTTCCTTGTTTGTGTCCACCAGTAACATTACCCCATTGCGTGCCTGCGCCATACCCACAGTTTGATCCGTTCGAATTACCAGCGCTGAAGACATGAATGAGCGCCGCATTATCTCTTACGTCCTTATCCATCTGTTGTGCATAGAAGGTATAGCCAGCATTACAACCGTTAGAGTAAGAGCTGTTGGTCACACGTATTCCATAGGAGGCGTAGTGTGCATCGATATTACTCAGGTTACTTGGATAATCATAGTAAATCATGGTAGCACCTGGAGCATTTCCTTCACCCGTTGGGTCAATATTTCCAGCGCCAAAAATCGTTCCGGCAACGTGGTCACCATGGTCGCCAATACTATTGCCTGCTAACGAGGTTAGACGTCCTTTATAATCTGCATGCGGCCCTATATCTCCATCGTCCCCAAGTCCTACGACCACATTAGATCCGTCAAAAGGAGTTTGGCCTTGGATATATGCAGTTCTCGCGGCCGCGCGACTGTTGAAGTTCTCAGGCGTACCAGGTTCTTCAATGGCTTGAATGAATAATACATCATTGTTTTCTGACAATTGAGTCAGTAATTCCGGCTTGAGAACAGCAGTGTGCCATTCGTCGTCAAGATCCATGACTTGTGAGACGTAGGCAGGTGCCTTCCAGTTTTCTGTAGTTTTGAATTGGATCGCAACATGGCCGTCGTTGAGCACTGCCCATTCGGGCCAGTCACCTGTGGAGAGTGGACCATCGAGTTTCATCATTGGCGTCCATTTCACGAACCCACTGAGCCCAGCATCACGCAATTGGGCAATGGTCACTCCTGCAGGAATTTTTACTTCAAACGCGTTTTTAGGCAAATAATGCCCCAATTCCACACCTAAATCCGTTAATGCTTTTTTATCTTCGGCGAGCACGACACGGTCCCAAAGACCCACACCATAGGAGGGTTGTTTATTGCTTAATTGCTTAAAGGTGCCTTCTTCGATAAGGTAGGTTCCCGATTTTAATTGAACTTTAAGCTGTGCTTGGGCTACAAATGTGGTGATCGTAAATAAAAAGAGTAAAATTCTAGTCATGGAATCAATAAATAAGTCTGTCAAGATAACACCTAGCCGTCCAAAAGTTCAGGCTTTTTTGGTGATGCTTTTGTTAGTGTTTGGAAATCAGTCTTTTGGGCAATTTTCACCCCTGACCCAAAGCCAAGCCATGGCTGAAATGGAGCGTTTTGGCTCCGGCAAGCGCGTATTGTACATGGCGGCTCACCCCGACGATGAAAATACCCGATTGATTGCGTGGTTTTCGAATGCGCTTGATGCGGAAACCACTTATTTATCGCTTACCCGAGGTTCGGGCGGACAGAATTTGATCGGCGACGAGCTTGGAGCCGAGCTCGGTGTGATTCGTGAACACGAACTGCGTGCCGCACGCAGTATCGACGGTGGAAACCAGCGTTTCACCGATGCCCTTGACTTTGGATATTCCAAAAGCGTGGACGAGGTGTGGACCAAGTGGGACCACGACGACCTCCAGTTGCAAGCCGTGCGCACCATACGAGAGCTGAAGCCAGATTTTATCATCACACGCTTCCCGCCAGACGAGCGCGCCGGTCACGGCCACCACACGGCCTCAGCCGAACTGGCCATCCAATGTGCGGAGCTCGCCGCAGACGAGAAATACGATACAGCCACAGCAGCATGGTCCGTACAGGGCGTTTGGTGGAACACCTCCGTTTGGTGGGATCCTACCTTGAAAGACGATCCGGAGGCGGTATACCTAGATATGAGTGGATTCGACCCATTGCTGGGCGATACCTATGGGGCCATCGGCGATGCCGCGCGTTCCATGCACAAGTGTCAGGGATTTGGTGTTCCCGTCAATCGCGGCCCGCGTGAAGAGTACTTCAAGAAGCTTTGGGGCGGGGGCGATTTATCCTCCTACCTCATGCCGGATCGTGGCGCGGATGCACAAAGTTTGTTGGCACAGGACGCGGCTTTTGCCCTTGAAATAGGCGACCAAAGGCAAGCCATTGCCAAATGGGCAGAGCTGGGCAAGGTATTGTTGGAGCAAACCACCCCGGAATCTGATAAATACCAGCGCTGGCAACAGGTCATGCTGCATCTCTTGGGCGTGTATGCTGAGGTCTTTACGTCTAGTAACCCTATGCCTGAAGGTCTCTCATATCCAGCGACCTTGGTGCTTCAAGCCCTGAATTTTGATGTGGAAGTGAAGCTCGCTTCGGTTAAGGCACCCACTAAAGATATGGGGTTGAATCCCGCACAGGTACTGACCAGTGAAGGGCAGGAGCTCGAAGTAGATTTGTACGATGAGGGTAAGATCACAAAGTACATCAGGGTCCGATTAGAACATGAATCCGCCATCATCTTGCTCTACCTCAAGCCTGTCGCGAAACTCAGTGACCGCGCCGTAGGGGAATACCGAGAGGCCATCGCGGTGGAGCCGGCCATTCATGCGAAGTTCGACCAAACCGTCTATTGGAATACGGGCAAGAAAGGATCTATTGGATATAGTATTTACTCTAAGGATGGGGGTGAGTTGAGTTGGTCTCTAGATTTCAGGACTCATGGATTGGGACCTGCTAGGGAGAATGATCACTACATCGAGTTGGAAAAGCGTGAATTTTTGTCCACTTCCATGAATAGAAGTGAAACATTGAATGCCGGATGGAATCACTTCACTGAGGAAATACCGGCTAAAATGGAAGCTGGTAAGTATCACGTGTTCTTAGGGTATGAGAGTTATCCGGGCAAGTTTTTCCCGAAGACTATCGACTCGAAAATAACAATTAGCTATCCCCACATCGGAACTCATTATGTGTATTATCCTGCATTTTCAGTGCTAACAGTCCTCGACCTTAATAAAAAGCGCATCAAAGTGGGCTACATAGAAGGGGCGGGGGATTTGATGGATGAGACGTTGGAGAGCGTCGGCTATGAGGTGGTAAAAATTACAGAAGAGACGCCAGAGCTTTGGGATGAAGTGGATGCCGTTTTGGTTGGCATTCGTGCGTTTAACACAGAAGCATGGTTGATGGAGAGTGAAGAGCGCATCAAAAGTTTTGTGGCCAATGGCGGAAATTTTGTGGTGACCTATACTACGGCGGGCCGAAGCGGGATGGCATTGCCATTGCCTGTGCCTTTGACCGTGGGGCGTGATCGTGTGACGGAAGAAGAGGCGCCGGTGGCGCTGAAAGAATTGGACCTCCTTCAAAAACCCAATGCCCTCAGCGAAGCTGATTTTGAACAATGGGTGCAGGAGCGTGGTTTATATTTCCCGAGCGAATACGAAGGCTATACCACCGCTTTGAGCATCACGGAATCTACGGGGACGGTGTATGAAAACTCGACAGTGGTTGCAGAGTATGGGAAAGGTTCCGTAATTTACACAGGCCTGTCGCTCTTCCGGGAATTGCCGAAAGGGGTTCCAGGCGCTTTGAGACTACTACAAAATATCTTGCATTATGACCGTTAAGAATCCCTCAATCATTAATTGGAAGAAGTACTACATCGGCGTGATCGCGCTTTTGGTAGCGGAGATTGTGGCGTTCTATTTCATCACGCGTCAATACGTGTAAATGCACCCCTTAGATTGGTTCGTCTTAGTAGGGACGCTAGCCCTTATTGTAGGGTATGGCGTCTATAAAACTCGGTTGCGTGCGGCTGGGGAGTTGCTCAGTGGTTCGAAAGATGTGAGTTTATGGACCATTGGATTAGGGATCATGGCTACCCAGGCCTCGGCCATCACGTTCTTGTCCACGCCCGGTCAGGCCTATGCCGAGGATATGGGATTTATTCAGTTCTATTTTGGTCTTCCCCTCGCAGTTATTCTGGTCAGCGTCTTCTTTGTGCCGGCCTACAGAAAGATGAGTGCCATCACCGCGTACCAATTCCTCGAGCAACGTTTCGACCGTAAAACCCGATTGTTTACCGCAGCTCTTTTCTTGATGTCGCGCGGCTTAGCAGCGGGCATTACCATCTTCGCGCCGGCCATCGTCCTAAGCGCCGCACTGGGCCTGTCCCTCAACCTCATGATCATCATCATAGGGCTGATCGTGGTCTTCTACACGGTGAGTGGAGGCTCCGCAGCAGTGGCTGTTACACAGAAATGGCAAATGCTGACCATCCTTGTCGGAATGGGGATTGCGGCCTATTTATTGGTCGATAAGATTCCCGTGAGCATGCCGGAAGCCTACGACATCGCGGGCCAGATGGGCAAGCTTCATATCATAAACACCTCCATGGACATGGGTACGCGCTACACCCTGTGGTCGGGTCTCGCCGGTGGGTTGTTCCTTTCGTTGAGTTATTTGGGTACTGATCAGAGCCAAGTCCAGCGCTACCTCGGCGCAGAAAACCTCTCTACCAGCCGTTTTGGCCTGCTTTTCAACGGGGTGTTTAAAGTGCCGATGCAATTTGGAATACTCTGTGTGGGCGTCTTGCTTTTTGTTTTTTACCAATTCACTCAACCGCCCATCTTCTTCAATGAAAGCGAAGTGAAACGAGCGCCGGTGGAAGTGCAAGCGGAATTGGCCGAACTGGAAAAATTCCATGCCCATTCTTTCGCCGCCAAGCGTGAAGCCCTCCTCATCGGAGATTGGGCCGCTGTAGATGCGCACAAAGAGCGTCTTGCTCAATTGCGTGAAACGTACATGTCTACGCTTGAAAAACACGTACCCAACTTCCAACGCAAAGACACGGATTATGTGTTTATCACCTTCGTGCTCAACTTTCTGCCTAAAGGCCTCGTAGGCTTGCTATTGGCAGTGATCATTTCCGCTGCCATGTCCAGCACGGCTGGTGAAGTCAGCGCCCTCGCCACCACCACCTATGTAGACTATTACACGGTTTTCAAAGGGGAGTCTCAGCGTCCAAAACGCACCATCCGCATACTCACTTTTATTTGGGGTCTGGCCGCCATTGGCGTCGCTCTAGCCGCACCACTGTACGAGAACCTCATTCAATTGGTCAATGTTCTGGGCAGCCTATTCTATGGCACCATCTTAGGGATTTTCCTCGTTGCACTCTTCATTAAACAAGTAAATGGGAAGTCCATTTTTATCGCCGGTATTGTCGGCCAATTCACGGTCTTCGTGATACATTACCTCAATACAGTAGAGTCAATTTCATTGGGCTTTCTTTGGTACAATGTTATAGGATCTCTTACCGTTGTAGCTACGGCGTTACTATTCCACTTCTGGTTTAAAAAAGGGGTTTTATATAGCTAGAATTGAGCCCTTTGCTTCATGCGCTCGACCATTTCAAACACTGCCGGGCAATGGCGAACATTCGTCTCCGTCAGTCCTAAAATCGACTTCATATTCGGGTGATTCGTATGCGGGTATTGACGGCACGCCTTGGGAGCATATTCGTAGATCGTGCATTTGTTGGTGTCCAATTCTAAAAAGGGGCACGGCAAACTTTTCATCACCCAATCCCCATCTTCGTCCACACGCAAATATTGCTTCTCGAAGTCCGCCGCCTTCATGCCTTGCTTCTTCGAAATCCGCCCAATGTCTTGCTTAGTTAGGAGCGGACCCGTAGTCCGGCAGCAACGTGCACATGTCAAGCAATTAGTTTCGGCGAAGACTTCTTCATGCACCGCATGAAATTGCTCATTCAAACGCTTTGGGTCTTGCCCGTGCAGGCGGGTGAAGAATTTTTTATTCTCCTTTCGCTTAGAGCGGGCGAGCTCTTTAAAATCCGGCCATATGCGTTCGAGGTAATTAGCCATTCGCTTTAGCTACCAATGCTTCCAATTCCTCTCGGGTCTCTCTAACATAGGCCTCGTATTCCTTGGTAGAAGGACCGTAAAAACCGGTATGGATCTTCACCACATTTCCCTGGTGATCCAACATAATCGAAGTAGGATAGCTACGTATCTGTTCCAAGGGCAACACGGCATTGCGGTCTTGTTGAGCATTGTAGGTCGCAATAACCATAGGGAAGCTGGTGCCTAGATCGCGTTCCATTTTCTGCACGGCAGCTGTGGCTTTTTCCAACGTCCCGCTATATTCGTAGCTCAAGCCATAGACATCAATGGCTCCCTCAAATTCTCGGTAGTACTGGTCCAACACTCGGCCTTCGTCCATACAGTTGGGACACCACGATCCTTGGATGGCTAAGATGGTAGGCTTAGTGATGGTACGGCTATCAAAGTGAACGGTATCGCCATCAAGACCCGGTAAATGCCACTCTATGTGGGTATAGTCTTCGCGCAACGATGACATTTCCTCTGGATCTTCCAAGTTGGCATTATCATCTGCAATGCCGGAGAAGGAGTAGTAGCCCGTCATCCCGGCCCAAACGTGACCTTCAATGGTGCTATCCGAGACTGTAGCGCGGACTTTGAAGATAAATCTGCCGTCGAAGCCCATGAGCTCAAAACCACCCTCGACCTCGTAACCTGTCATAAATCTGCTATCGCCAGTAGAGGTGGCAATAGTCCCAACGAGAACGCCGTCTTTTTTGTCCAGTTGCAGTAATGCAGGCTTCTCTATTCCCTCGCCGAGGTAGCGGGTGATAGCATATTGGCCAGAGAATTCTGAAGGGCTCTGTTCATAGGTCATACCTCCAGGCGCCAGCTCGAGAGGTAATCGATAGTTATTTGCGTCCGTGCGGTAATATTCTCCTTCAAACCCATCTTCTTTCGCAACGAGCCATAGGTCAGACGCGAATACAGGGAATGTACCCCGAAGAGTATCTTCTCCGCTTAGGACTACCTCGAAAGACTCTTGTATACCGTTGTAAAACGTCAGTGTGTTCTCTTCCAGATGAACATGAAACGACACCCTGGTGGAATCGTTTTGGATGATGGATCCAATGAAATCTCGCCCTGTGGCTGCTTCCGTTTTTGGCTCAGGTTGTGAGCAAGAAAAAAGGGCCATCGAAATGGCCCCTATGATGATGAAATTCTTCATGTTTGAATTAGAGGTTTAATTCCTCAATAAAGGTATCAATCTTTCTTTCAAGTTCTGCCTTGGTTGCAGCATGGCTATGACCAGTGGTAGCGCGCACGCTGAAGTAGAACTTGATTTTTGGTTCTGTTCCTGAAGGGCGTGCACTCACTTTATCTCCAGCCTCCGTGATGAACTGCAACACATTTGAGGCAGGCAGCGCCGTGCTTGATGTTGCTCCAGTGCGCAGATCGGTCTGAGTTGAATTATTGTGGTCGATGGCAATGACCACTGGCGATCCCGCCAAGGTCTTCGGCGGATCATTTCGCAGGGCAGTCATCATATCCGCAATTTCTTGGGCCCCAGAACGGCCTTTCTTGGTGATGGAAATTAAACGCTCTTGGTATTGGCCAAACTCGCGGTGGATGGCTTCTAGCTGTTGCAAGACTGTACGGCCTTGTGACTTGGCATTAGCGGCCATTTCCGCGATCATCACTGCAGAAGCCACGGCATCTTTATCGCGAACGGCATCCCCAATGAGGTAGCCGTAGCTTTCTTCACCGCCCACTAGGAATTGTTCCTCTGGCTTGTGATTGATGATATCTGCGATCCATTTGAATCCGGTCAAACAGCGGTAACAAGGCACGCCATAGGCCGCCGAGATGTCGGCAATGAGATCGGTGGTCACTACTGTGGCAGCAGTAAAACCGTTGGAGGGGAGGGTGCCGTTCTCCTTGTACGCATTGAGGATGTAGTGGACGAGTAGTGCTGCGGTATCGTTTCCGTTGAGCAGTTGCATTTTGCCTGTCCCATCGTTGGCAGCAATACCCACGCGATCAGTATCAGGGTCACAACCGATCACTAGATCTGCACCGGTGGCTTCCGCCTGAGCAACAGCCATGGCTAATGCAGCACTTTCTTCCGGGTTAGGGCTGGCCACGGTTGGAAAATTTCCGTCCGGTGCGCTTTGCGCTTCGACCAGTTGAACGTTGGTAAATCCAGCCTTAGCAAGGGCAGGAGGAACACTCACAATGGAGGTGCCGTGCAATGCTGTAAATACTATGTCCAGTTCCGTCTTACCAGCGTTGCTTAGGCTGAGCCCTGCAACCATATCGGTGTATTTATCGTCTATGGCAGTACCTACGGTCTCAATCAAAGCCTCGTTCGCATCCCAACGTATATCTTCAAATCTAGTGGCACGCACTTGTTCAATGACACCCTTGTCATGCGGAGGAACTAACTGGCCCCCATCATTCCAATACACCTTGTATCCGTTGTATTCCTTCGGATTGTGTGAGGCGGTCAAAACGATTCCGAAATCACAACCTAATTCGCGTACAGCAAAGCTCAGCTCTGGTGTTGGGCGCAATTCTTCAAATAAATAGGTGTGTACACCATTGGCGCTCAATACTTCGGCAACCTTGCGTGCAAAAGACTGAGAGTTGTTCCGGCTGTCGTAGGCGATGGCAGCTTTGAGGTCTTTGCGTCCCATGGATTGCTTGGCATAAACGGCCAAACCTTGTGTGGCTAAACCGAGTGTATAAGGGTTAATTCTATTGGTTCCCACGCCCATGATACCGCGCATACCGCCAGTTCCAAAGTCTAGGTCTTTGTAGAAGGGCTCAATCAAGGTATCGCCGCCCTGCTCCAAAAGAGCTTGTGCTTCGGCACGAGTTTCGGCATCAAATAAATCAGAAGTCCACAAAGTGGCATTTTGAGTAGCTAGGGATAGAACGTCCGCGCTCATAGAAGTCAATGGTTTATATGAACCGTAAAAATACAAAAAGGGGGCCGGAGCCCCCTTGACATTCCTAAGACATAGGAATATTTAATCAACAAGTAACAAACGGTTATTCGTTTCCTAAAAGCTCGTAAGAACGGGCGATGAACGCAGTCAACTCTTCGCCGTGTAGTAAATTCTGCTGCAGTTTAGCAAGGTCAAGCGCCTGATTTACAGCGGTACCACGAGCATCTGCATCTTCAGTATCTAAAATTTTTGAAGCGAGCGGATGGTTGGCATTGACGATCAGATCGTACATATCAGGGAAATCACCCATACCCATCATTCCACCACCACCGGTCATTTGCATTTCCTTCATGCGGCGCATGAATTCAGGAACGGTAATGACTAAGGGTGCCTCGGTAGAATCCATATCCTCTAGTTTCAAAGTAAATTTCTCCTTAGGTACGATGGTTTCTAATCGGGTTTTCAATTCCTCCTTCTGCTTGTCGCTCAACTTAGCAACACGCGTTTCATCCTTCTTAATGAGGTTATCGATCAAATCTGAATCCACACGCGCAAACGTTGTGTTTTCGTGCTCTTGTTCCAATTTTTGTAGCAAGTGACTCGTCAACGGTGAATCTAGGAGCAGTACGCCGTATCCCTTATTTTTCGCGTTTTGAATGTAGCTGTGCTGTGCATCTTTATTGGAAGCATAGAGAACAACGGTCTTTTTATCCTTATCCGTCTGTTGCTCTTTAATGGACTCCAAGTATGCCTCAAACGTGTGAAGCCCGCCATCGGTATCTGCATACATAGCGAATTTTTTCGCTTTGTCGAAGAATTTGTCTTCCGTCAGCATACCGTATTCGATGATGATTTTCATGTCGTTCCATTTCGATTCAAAATCGGC
>Ga0209138_1000123_pt1 | contig 76177 bp, 62 predicted proteins | sample SaaInl3SG_22_DNA_FD_184645 | JGI IMG/M metagenome (GOLD analysis project Ga0209138, IMG submission 184645) | Marine microbial communities from expanding oxygen minimum zones in the Saanich Inlet - ESP_153SG_22_DNA (SPAdes) (version 2) | ecosystem: Environmental > Aquatic > Marine > Intertidal...
GCCATTTTTATAAAAGCCCCAGTTATTTAGTTAGCTGGGGCTTTTTTTGTATCTAAAAAAATATCTTCTGGAAAAGTCTACCTAGAGAAAGCAAGCGAAGTACTTGCGTTTATGATAAATGGCTTAAATAGTAATATTGGAAAACAATATATCTTCTGACACGTTAGATTTATTCAGATCTAAAATTAATATATGCGAGTTGGAATTATTGGTGCTGGTTTAACTGGTTTGGTTGCGGCTAAAACCTTAAGTAATCAAGGTATTCAGGTGGTGGTTTATGAAAAGATGACTGTTCCGGGAGGTAGGATGAGAACAGAAGAAATTGACGGTTGGCATTTAGACGTTGGCTTTCAGGTTTTATTATCAGCATATCCATATTTAAAAAAGCATGTAGATTTTAGTGATATAAATATGAAGAATTTGGATGCTGCGGCCGTTGTTTTTAGAGATAGAAATACAGCTGTTGTTGGAGATCCTTTTCGTACTCGTGGTGTATTATTGAAAACTATAGTTTCTTCAGTAGGAAGTATAAGGGATAAATATTTAATTTTCAAATTGAAAAGGTACGTAGATCGTTTGTCTGTAAGTGGAATTTTTGATTTACAGAGTGTTTCGACATTGGTCTTTTTAAAGAGGTTTGGATTTTCTAAAAAAATTATTTCACGATTTTTTAAGCCTTTTTTTGGAGGAATCTTTTTGGAGAGCGATTTATCAACATCATCTAGAATGTTTTTATTTATTTTTAAAATGTTCGCAGACGGTAATGCGGTTTTACCAAAACATGGTATTGGCAGTGTTGCTGAAAATATTGTGAATCAATTGAAAAAGGTAATAATTAACTACAATTCCTCTGTTTTTAGGATTGATAATGATAAATCTACTATAATACTTAAAAACGGTCGTGAATTCAAATTCGATTATATTATAAATACTATACCTAATTTTGGAAACTATAACTCAGAAGATAAATGGCAGGGTTGCTATAATTTGTATTTTGAGCATAATACTCCGGCAGTAATAGAAGAAGTTCGGATAGGGTTAAATGCGAATAATAATAGATTAATAAATAATCTGTTTTATCCAAGTTCTGTATTTACGCCAACGTCTAAAAGTGGAAGATGTTTACTTTCAGTAACTGTTATTGATGGTAATGATCTAAGTGAAACGGAAATTATTGAGCGTGTTACAGGTGAGTTAATAGAAGATTTTGCTTTGTCTAACAAGAATTTGAAATTTTTAAAGTTGTATAGCATTCCTTATTCTTTACCGAAAAGAGAGTTACCTAAATATGAGGTTAATTTTGATTCTTATGAAGGTTCAGTTTTCCATGTGGGAGATTTTTGCGCTAATGGTTCACAAAATGCTGCGTGCTCTATAGGTGAAGCAATAGCTTTACAAATCATGGATAGACATTCTTGTAAATAGTTAGTTTACGATAATGTAAACCAATATTTAATTTAGTTGTTGAATGGTTCTACATCTGCTTTATCCCATCTTTCTGTTCGTTTAACTCCTTCAACCATTTCGAATTTTTCTATGAGCGATTCAAGGTGGCGTAAATCATATACATAAACTTCTATCCAGCCTTCAAATAGGCCATCATTCGAATCAAATGAAATTGATTTCATGTTAACATTTTGTTGATTAGAAATTATCTCTGTAATTTTATTGACAATACCTACGTCATCGATACCAACTAATTTAAGTCGAGCAATTCGTTCTTTTGTATCATCTGATTTGAATCGTGCTTTAATACATCGATAAGCCATTTTACTCATCATGTTTTCGGCATTAGGACAATTATTTCGATGAATTTTGATACCATCATTTATTGTTACAAACCCAAATACTTGGTCTCCTGGAATGGGGTTACAGCATTTGGCGATCTTGTATTCTATATCTTTAAAATTCTCACCTATTATAATGGTGTCTTTTGAATCTAACCTTTTAGCAACCTCCGTTGATTGTTTTGCTTTTTTTACTTTCTTTTCTTTTTTGTCTAGAATAAGGGTTCCGGCTTTATTTTCGATTTCTCGAATTTTCGGAAGATCTACTTTACCGCGTGCAATTCTTGTGTATAATTCAAGCGTATTTGGAATATTGAAAAATTTTTCGGTTACAGTTATATTTTCTGATGTAAACCTTATGTTATATTGTTTGAATTTTCTTTCGAGTATCTCTTTTCCATCTGCAGTAATTTCTTTGGTAGCTTCGTTAAGAGCTGATTTTATTTTTTGTTTTGCTCGAGCGGTTGAAACAAATTTTAACCATTCATCGTTGGGTTTTTGTTTAGAAGACGTTATTATTTCTACTTGGTTTCCACTTTTTAGTTGGTGACTTAAAGGAACCAGTTTATTATTTACTTTTGCACCAATGCATGTAAGGCCTATTTGCGTGTGTATATCAAAGGCAAAGTCTAGAATAGTTGAGCCTGTTGGAAGAACACGTAGTTGTCCTTTAGGGGTGAAAACATAAATTTCTTGGTTAAATAAGTTTAATTTAAATTCATTAACAAAATCTAACGCATCGTGGTTTGGATTTTCCAGCAAATCTCTAATTTCCTCAATCCATCGGTCAAATTTATTATCACCATTTCTAGACTCTTTGTAGTTATAATGTGCAGCTAACCCTTTTTCTGCTATTTCATCCATTCGTTTAGACCTTATTTGAACTTCGACCCATTTTCCTTGTGGACTCATAACAGTTGTGTGTAGACTTTCATAGCCATTTGCTCGTGGCGTTGAGATCCAATCTCTTAATCTATCTGGATTAGGCTGATAAAAATCTGTGACTATTGAATATACGCGCCAGGCATCTGGTTTTTCTAACTCTTCAGGTGTTTCTAAAATAATCCGTATTGCAAAAAGGTCATACACCTCTTCGAAAGGAATAGATTTAGATTGCATTTTTCTAAATATAGAAGCTATATTTTTAGTTCTTGTTTTCATTTGAAACGTATAGCCTTCATTGATTAAGCCTTCTTTGATAGGCTGAACAAATCGTCTAATAAATCTATTTCTAGCATCTTTGCTACTTTTCAATTTAAGATCAATTTCATCAAACTTATCTGGGTTTGTATACTTTAAGCAAAGGTCTTCTAATTCATTCTTAATTGTATATAATCCTAAGCGATGTGCTAATGGAGCATATAGAAAGTTGGTTTCTGATGCGATTTTTAGTTGCTTGTCTGCCCGCATGCTAGAAAGTGTTCGCATGTTATGCAGTCTATCTGCTAACTTTATTAATACAACTCTTAAATCATCAGATATTGTAAGAATCATTTTCCTAAAATTCTCTGCTTGAATCGAAGCATTTTCGTCAAATACTTCAGGTATTTTTGTTAAACCATCAATAATTTTGCGTGATGTGCTTCCAAAACTTTCTTCAATATCTTCAAGTGTAATATACGTATCTTCTACTGTATCATGTAGAAGTGCACAGGCAATTGCTGTTGCTCCAAGTCCCATTTCTTCGGCACAAATTCTTGCAACTGAAATAGGGTGGTAAATATATGGTTCTCCGGATTTTCGGCGCATATCCTTATGTGCTTCCACAGCAATATCGAATGCTTTACGAATCATTTTAGTTTCTGAGCGTGTACGCTGTTTTGAAGCACGGAGTAACCCTTTAAATGCTCTTAAGATTTCGTTTCTTTCTTTTTCTAAATCGATTGTTGTGCTTTTTTCTTTCATTGTCTGATCTTGTTATCCCAAGTTAATAATTTGGTTGGATTAATTATGGAGAATTTAATAAATTGTCTTAATTATTTTTTTAAAATAAAAAAGTCCGCTTACTTTTAATCGTAAGCGGACTCAATAGTTAAGAAGCTGTTATTTAGCGGGAAGTACTTTGGTGCTTACCTCACCAAATCCAACGCGAACACCATTTTTGTTTGCGTGTCCACGCATGATAACCGTATCAAAATCTTGAATGAATTTTCTTTCTGATCCGTCGTTCATTTTGACTGGTTTACTACCTCTCCAAGAAATTTCTAACATTGAACCGTAGGAATCTGGAGTAGGTCCTGAAATTGTTCCAGAAGCCAGTATATCTCCACAATTGATGTTACAACCATTTACTGTGTGATGCGCTAATTGCTGAATCATGTTCCAATACATGTGTTTATAGTTTGAGTTGGAAACGATTGTTTCTTCTTTGTTTTCTGGAGCTATGGCAACTTCTAAATTGATGTCATAATGGTGCTGACCTTCATATTCTAAGTAAGATAATACTTTTGGATCTTGTTTAGGTCCGCTTAATTTATAAGGTTCTAGCGCATCCATGGTAACAATCCAAGGAGAGACACTTGAAGCGAAATTTTTAGCTAGAAATGGTCCGAGAGGAACATATTCCCACTTTTGAATGTCTCGAGCACTCCAATCATTAAATAGGCACATCCCAAAAATATAGTCTTCTGCCTCGGTGGTGCTGATCGAATCACCTAATGGTTTACCATCATAGGTAATAAAAGCCATCTCTAGTTCAAAGTCTAGTAATTTACTCGGTCCAAAAACTGGATCTGCATTTTCATCTGGTTTAGTTTGGCCTTTTGGTCTGTGTATGTCTTTACCAGAAATAATTATTGAGCTTGCTCTACCATGGTATCCTACTGGTATCCAAAGCCAGTTTGGTAAGAGTGCGTTATTTGGATCTCTAAACATCGTACCTACGTTTGTTGCATGTTCTCTGCTTGAGTAAAAGTCTGTATAATCACCAACTTTTACGGGAAGCAACATTTCAGCAGTTGTAAGTTCAATAATAATTTGGCTTACATGGTGCTCATTTTGAGATAAATCATCATTTTCTGTAGAAAATAGTTTAGATATTCTGTTTCTCAAATCGCGCGTACCTTTCTTTCCTTTTTTCATAAGAGCATTTAGAGAATTTGTATCAAAATCTTCTAAATGGAAAGGAAGGTTGTTTAGGTAACCTAGTACGAATAATGTTTTTAAGTCTATAATATTATCTCCAATTCGAGTAGCAACTCGAGGGGATAAGTTTTCGGTCTGAAATACTCCGAATGGTATATTTTGAATTGGAAAATCAGAGTTATCTGGAACTACTAACCACGTTTTTAAATTTGGATCGTTTGCTTGTATCATATTTTAATATTGAAATAGGGGTAAACCACTCATTAAGTTGTTTACTTCAGTTTTAACTTCTTTAATTATGCTCTCATCGTTGGCGTTTGTAATAACCATATCAATTAACTCAGCAATACGAGGAATATGACTTTCATTTATTCCTCTAGTAGTAATAGCGCTTGTACCGATTCTAATACCGGAAGTAACAAATGGAGACTCTGTATCAAAAGGAACCATGTTTTTATTTACTGTAATTGCAGCTTTTCCAAGTGCAATTTCAGCATCTTTTCCATTAATGGCTTTAGGTCTGAGGTCAATTAGCATAGAATGGTTATCGGTTCCTCCAGAAATAATTTTATATCCTTTGTTTACCATTTCGTTTGCCATAAGAGAAGCATTTTTAACAACTGCTTTCATGTATACTTTGTATTTTTCATCCAACGCTTCACCAAAAGCAACTGCTTTAGCAGCAATAACATGTTCCAAAGGTCCGCCTTGCATACCTGGAAAAACAGCTGCGTCTAACAAGCTTGCCATAGAGCGTAAGTTTCCATTTTTCCATTTGATGCCAAAAGGATTATCGAAGTTTTTCCCCATCATAATAATCCCACCTCGTGGACCTCTTAATGTTTTATGTGTGGTTGAGGTTACGATATGGCAATGTTCTAGTGGATCACTTAATAGTCCTGCAGCAATCAAACCTGCTGGATGTGATATATCAGCTAGGACAAGCGCACCAACTTCGTCTGCAACTTTTCTAATTCTGGCATAATCCCAATCTCTTGAGTAGGCCGAAGCTCCGCATATAATCATTTTAGGAATTTCTCTTTTGGCTGTTTCTTCGAGTGCGTCATAATCTACTAAACCGTCAGATTCTTTTACGCCATAGAAAAATGGGTTGTAGAGTTTACCTGAATAATTTACTGGAGATCCATGTGTTAGGTGTCCACCATGCGATAGATCAAAACCAAGAATTTTATCTCCTGGTTTTAGGCAGGCCAACATCACAGCTGCATTTGCAGAAGCACCGGAATGAGGTTGAACATTCGCCCATTCTGCGTTAAATAGTTTACAAAGTCTATCTATTGCTAACTGTTCAACTTGATCAACGATTTCACATCCACCGTAGTACCTTTTACCTGGTAATCCTTCTGCGTACTTATTGGTGAGAACGCTTCCCATAGCGGACATTACTTCGTTACTCACAAAGTTTTCCGATGCGATTAATTCCAAACCATTTTTTTGTCTATCAGCTTCTAACTGAATTAAATCAAATATAGCGTTGTCTTTTGCCATGTTTACCTATTTATTTCATGAATTTTTTCTAACCCTTCTACTAATGTAGTTTGAGGTTTGTAATTTACTAATTTTCTTAATTTATCAGAGCTTCCAACTCTTCTTTCAACTTCATAGTCATACCGTTTCTTCGGTACATCTATATACTTTATTTCTGAAGTTGAATTTGTCATCGTTTTTATTCTATTTGCCAGGTCTTTAATGTTCCACTCCGTTTCGTTGGCTATATTTACTATGTGTAGACCGCTAACATCCATTAACCTTACGCAAGCTTCAATAGTATCCTCAATGAACGTAAAATCTCTTGTTTGCATTCCGCTGCCGTAGACTGTGATAGACTCGTTATTCTTTGCTTGTTCAAAAAAGCGTGGAACTACCATTCTATTGTCTTGATTGTATCCATAGACATTAAAAAAACGAAGTGATATTGCGTTTAGACCTTTCTCTTCGTGATGAGATGCAAGATAGATTTCGTTGTACCTTTTTGCCATGGCATAGGAAGTACGCGGATCTACCAAGACTTCTTCGGTCAGGGCATTTTCTATTGCTGTATGACCGTATATTCCGGAAGTAGAAGCATATAATATTTTAGATACAGAGTTTTCTTCAGCAGCTTGAACAACATTTCTAGTTCCAATAACCTCTACATCCATAGTTTCTACGGGGTTGTCGGCAACAACATCTACGCCTAAAACAGCAGCAAAGTGAAAAATCACATCGCACCCTTTAGCTGCTTTATTAACAGTTTCGAAGTCTCTTACATCTCCTTTTATAAAATTAATCTTTTCAAAGGTAGATTTATCAATTTTATTTCCGCGAAGTAAATTGTCTATTACAATAACATCATGGCCACCATTTATGAGTCTTTTTGTTAAGTTACTTCCAATAAATCCGGCACCGCCAGTAATTAATATTTTCATTTTTATAGAGTAGGGTTTATTTTAAATATCTTCTTATAGAAGCGAGTTGATGTGTTTGTTTAAGTAGTTCTTCAGAGTAAATTCCGTTTTCGTTAAAATCTTCAATTTTCACTCTTCCAGAGGCATGTATAATTTTGTTGTTTTCTAGTAAGATTCCAACGTGTGTTATTTTGTTGCTTTTGTTTTTAAAGAAGGCCAAGTCGCCAATTTGTTTATTTTCAAAAGTAACTTCTCTACCTTGTTTAACTTGTTGCGAAGCATCTCTATGTAGTTCAACAGAAAATTCGCGCATTACGGTTTGTGTAAAACCGGAGCAATCAATGCCGAAAAGAGTTCTTCCTCCCCATAAATAAGGAGTATTGATATATTCCATCGCAATTTCTCCGATAGACTTTTTTCTTCTTACACCTAGTTGACTAGAGACAGAAAATTCTGAATTTCCAACAGTTAAAGTATAATTCCCTTCTGCTAAAAAAGATCCTTTCACGGTTGTAATTGGTCCGAAGTTACTTTGAACTTGGTTTAATAAAAGTGTTTGTCTTTCTTTTCTTTTAGAAAGCTGACTAAACGTAGTATTTGAAATTTTTAAAATTTGTTTTGGATCTATCCAACCTTCGTATTGATCGTGATATGATTTAATTCTTATCCAGGCTTCGTTTTTAACTTCTTTTATTTCTCCAATTTCACCAAATAGCAATTGAGTAACTATTTCTGCTTGATCTTTTGCATCGGATCGAACGGGAATAATACTTACTTTACTAAAGAAAAAGGTTGAATTGGACATTATTTTTTCTTTTTCGGGAATTTTGGGTGACATATTAGTTTTCGAGCTTGCTCTACGTGTCGTTCATTGTGGTAAATGCAAAACATAAGAGCATCTCCTAGTCTTAAACGCACAATTCTAGAAATAAATATGGGTACTTTTATTCTTCTTAGGTTTACTTCTTCAGATTTTTTGAGAATAGTTAACAGTTCTTTCTGTTTTTCAACAAAATCTTTAATATCTCTACCAGAAATCAGATGCTTATCGTTTGAAGGGTTATAACCTTTAGGAGATTTAAATTTTCGTTTCACATTTTTAGCATTCCCTAACTTCATGCTTCGCCAAGCTGATCTGCCTAAAGGAGAAGAAACAAAATTTTCTTTTGAATTATTAAATTTCGTTTTTTCAATTTTTTCTAAAAATACTGGATGGTAGTATTTAGCGTATTCATTTAAATGCGCAAAAATTTCGAAAAGGCTCCAAGTATAATTATTGGGTTTCCAGCTCTTTTGTTCATCAGAAAAAAAAGAAATCTTTTTTTCAACCGTCACAAGGTTTTCTTGTGTAATAAGCGTTAAGTCTGCCAATAACTTATGAGATGTAAATGTTTTCATGCGTATTTAGTCTGAAATACCAAATTTAACATCTAAATCTAAAGTATCAAGGCTTTAAACACTAATAATTTCCTTTGTTTTCAACTTTTTATTTCTGGTGGACAAAAAAACAGCTAACTGCTCTTTTTTTTTTACTTTCGTACACGCATAAGTTGGCTTAAATAAAGAAGGATGACGAGTAAAAAACCATTGATTTTAGTTACAAATGACGACGGAATTACAGCTAAGGGAATACGTTCTTTAATTGAGGCTGTAAAACCTTTTGGAGATATAGTTATTGTTGCACCAGATAAACCCCAATCGGGAATGGGTCATGCAATTACTGTAAACAATCCATTACGATTAGTAAAATCAAGACTTTACAGTGAATACGAAGCTTACATGTGCAGCGGAACACCGGTAGATTGCGTGAAATTGGGAATTTATGAGGTGTTAAAGAAAAAGCCAGATTTACTAGTTTCTGGTATTAATCATGGAGAAAATTCTTCCACTAATGTCTTGTATTCTGGTACCATGTCTGCAGCCGTAGAGGGAGCAATGGAACAAGTGCCTTCAGTTGGGTTTTCATTGATGGATTTTAGTGCTGACGCTGATTTTACGGTTTCTAAAGAAGTAGTAAAACAAGTTGTACAGCAAATGTTGACTCAGTCTTTTCCTTTAGGGACTTGCTTAAATGTTAACATTCCAAAATGCACTTTAGAAGAGTTTAAAGGTATACAAATCTGCAGGCAAGGAAAAGCTCATTGGGAAGATAAATTTGATAAGCGGTTAGATCAATTTGGCAACCCTTATTATTGGCTAACGGGTGAGTTTAAAGCTACAGATAAAGGAGCAGATGCAGATACAATGGCACTTTTAAAGAATTTTGCGAGTGTTGTGCCTACCCAATTTGATATGACGGCGCACCACTTAATTGAAGAGTTAAACAAATGGAAATTTTAATATGAGTTCTTTCAAAACGAAAATTGATAAAAGAAAAATAGGAATAATTGTAGGCTTGATATTGCCTATTTTAACTTTCTTCATTTATATAAATATTGCTTTCTCAAATACGAGTTATTCTGGTATCTATGGGTTGTTGGTAGCAACTTCTGATAGTAGGTTTGGACCATTTACTTATGCTTTGATACCTAACTTTGTATTGTTTTACTTATCGAATTATCAATTACGTATTGATAAGTTTAGTTACGGATTGGTGATCTCGACACTCATTCTATCTATTTTTGTAGTTTTTTCTTTATTATTTTAAATGAGGTTATACGTAATTGCCGGAGAAGCAAGTGGAGATTTACACGGTTCAAATTTATTGAAAGAGTTACGTGCAAAGGCGCCGAATACTTCTTTTAGGTTCTGGGGTGGAGATGAAATGCAAAAAATTGCAGGTAAGCCTGTAAAGCATATTAAAGAACTTGCTTTTATGGGTTTTTTAGAGGTTGTGTTAAATCTTAGAACCATTTTAAGAAACATTACTTTCTGTAAACAAGATATTCTTGATTTTAAACCAGATGCACTTGTTCTAATTGACTATCCTGGATTTAATATGCGTATTGCTGAATGGGCTAAGAGTCAAGGTATAAAAGTGATTTATTACGTATCTCCTCAAATTTGGGCTTGGAAACAAAACAGGGTATATAAGATTAAAAAGGTTGTAGATAAAATGTATGTCATTTTACCTTTTGAAAAAGATTTTTACAAAAAGTTTGATTTTGACGTAGAGTATGTTGGTCATCCGTTGTTAGACGCAATTCATAATTATAATCAACAAGAGGTGCAATCGCCTTTTGAAATAGATGAAAAAGTTATAGCTGTATTACCAGGAAGCAGGAAACAAGAAATTGAGCGTAAACTGCCAATTATGCTTGAATCAATAAGATCTTTCAAAGAATATACTTTTATAATTGCTGGAGCTCCTTCATTAGATCGTGAATTTTATGCACCTTTTTTAGTTCATGAAAATATTCAGATAGTTTTTGGTAAAACATATGATTTGTTAAAGATTTCAACCGCAGCCCTTGTAACTTCTGGCACGGCAACATTAGAAACGGCACTGTTTAAAGTTCCCGAGGTGGTTTGTTATAAAGGTTCTTCTATTTCTTATCAAATAGCTAAGCGTTTAATCAAAATTAAATTTATCAGTTTAGTAAATTTAATTTTAGATAAAGAAGTGGTGAAGGAACTTATTCAGAATGAGTGTAACCCAACAAAAATAAAAAAAGAGTTAACCGCAATTTTACCTGGAGGAGCAAAGCGAGATGGTATTTTAGAACAGTATGATATGTTAGCTCAAAAATTGGGCGGTGGTGGAGCATCGAAACGTATAGCACAGTCTTTGATAGACTTCTTGAAATAAGACACTGTGAAGTTTAGGAGTATATTATTTTTTTTATTTCTTTTTACTTTCATTGAGAGTAATTGTCAAACTATGCGCATTGGTGTTGTTCGTTCGCATGATGTGAAAAAAATGGTGTTTTCTTATTTCAACGGCAGTTATTTTATTTTTGGCGATACCTCAAAACAAGGTGCTTTGTTGCCAAACGAATTTATATCTGTTCGACCGACAAGCGATAATAAAGTAGAGCTCAGTTTAGGAGTTTCTGTTGTGGGTAGATTTGATTCTATTCAGTTACGGCAAACAGGTAAGAATTATGGTTTACGTTTGACGAGTATGAATCCTAAGTTGAAAGAAAAGAAATACTTAGATGATTTTGTTGTGAAAGCTAGATCTGGAACACTTACCATAATTAATTTAGTGCAAATCCAGCATTATTTAAGTGGTGTTGTTGAATCTGAAGGAGGAGGAGGAAAGCATTTGGAGTATTATAAGGCACAAGCTACAATTTCTAGAACTTATGCTATGGATAGGCTGGATAGACATAGAAGAGAAGGATTTCAGCTCTGTGATCAAGTTCACTGTCAGGCATATCATAATATGCAACGTTATACACCATTGATTGATACTGCCGTTAATGCAACACATAATGTTGTTATGAAAAATGATGAGGGTCATCTAGTAGATGGTTTTTTTCATGCTAACTGCGGAGGTGAAACTACTTGGTCTGACTATGTTTGGAACAAACGAATTGATTACTTAAAGCCTGTAGTGGACTCGTTCTGCGTGTATACGAGACAAGCGAATTATACCAAACGAATCTTAAAATCGGATTGGAGAAATTATATTGTAGGGAAATTGGGATACCCAGAGAACGATAGTGTTTACGGAGACTTGTTATACACATTTACCCAATTTTACAGAAAGAAATATTTCCATCATCCAGATTTTAAAATTAAGCTCACAAAAATTAGGCATAAGTTTAAGTTAAAAAGTACTTTTTTTTCATGTTATGAGGATGGTGATTATGTGGTAGTTGAAGGAAGAGGGTATGGACATGGTGTAGGCCTATGTCAGGAAGGAGCAATGAAAATGGCTAATCTAGGCTATAATTATCAACAGATTTTGAGATTTTATTTCTCTGATATTCATTTTGAAGGTGAGTTTGAGGAATTGTTTTTTATGCAACAGCCAGAATTTAGAATAAACGAGTTAGATTAATCTTTGATTTTTTTGTCTTCTTCGTTCAAATTAGACAATTAACTCTAATAATTTTCTTTATTTTGTCGTTACTACAACAGTAGACAAAAACTATGATTGACGAAAGAAGGTTAACAACAGAAGAAAAAGCACTTAAGATCAACTTGAGTCCGGATATTTACGGCTCATTTGCAGAGATTGGAGCAGGGCAAGAGGTTGCTGCAAATTTCTTTAAAGCAGGAGGTAGTTCAGGTACAATAGCGTACACACATTCTGCTTATGACATGACTGTTTCTGATGTTAAGTATGGTAAAGCCAAACGTTACGTATGTGAAGAGCGCTTGCTTACAATGATAGAAACGGAGTATAATCAGTTACATGATAATTTACCAGATAAAGCAAAAGATAAACGTTTTTTTTCTTTCTCAAATACGGTTGAGTCGTTAAATTACCACAAAACAAACCAAGGTCAAGGTTGGGTAGGTATACGTTTTCAGTTAGAACCTGAAACAGAGCCTAATGATATTATTTTACATGTTAAAATGCATGACAATAGTCATAAAGCCCAGCAAGATGCTTTAGGTATTTTGGGTGTAAATTTGATACATGCTGCTTATTTTCATTACAATGATATCCATCAATTCTTAACAAGTATTGTTCACCGTTTACCAAGAGAACGTATGGAGATTGATATGCTTCGTATGAGTGGTCCTGATTTTGAAGAGGTAGACAATAGAATCATTGCATTAAACCTTGTGAAAAAGGGGATGACAGATGCTACTATGTTTGATCTTACTGGTGCTGTTTTGCAGCCGGCAACTGCATTGTATAAAAAAAATATCCTACTTATGCGCGGAAGGTTTAGACCTGTTACAAAAGTGCATTTGGATATGATAGAAATTGGCGAACAGCAATTTAAAAAAGAACCTGGTGTAAAAAAAGACGATGTTCGTGTTGTATTTGAATTAACGCTTAAAGACTTAACAGCAGACGGTAAAATTTCGGATAAAGATTTTGTAGATAGAGCTGAGCTTCTAGGTTCTTTAGGTTATACAGTGATGATTTCTAATTACTTAAAGCATTATAAAATGGTAGACTATTTATCTAGCATTGCAAGAGGTAAGCAAATGGGCGTAATTGTTGGAATTTATAACATGCATACCATTTTTGACGAGCGTTACTACGATAACTTGCCTGGTGGACTACTAGAAGCTTTTGGTCGAGGTTTTGGTCATAAAGTTAAAATGTACGTTTATCCGGCATGTGATGTTGAAACAGGAGATTTATATACGTTTAAAGACCTTCGTATACCAGAACATTTAGGTGGTTTATTGGAGTATATGAAAGTAAATAATAAGTTAGAAGGGATGCAAGGTTATAACGAGTCACTCCTTAAAATTTATTCTGACGATGTATTGTCTAAAATTAAAGCAGGAACGACTATCTGGGAAGAAGACGTTCCTGAAAGAGTAGTGAAAGCAATTAAATTTTTAGAGCTCTTCGGATATAAAAAGAAGATTGAAGCCTAAAGGGTTCGATTAAATTTGCATCTTATTGACTTGTATGACTGGAGGTTGATGAACTTCGTTTATACTTCTTGTTTATTGTTAGTAGACTCGTAGGTTTCGCTGTACCGTACATCTGGTATATAATTTATTTTTTCGAGTTGTTTTACTTCTAAAGAGTAGTGATTAAACTCTTGTGTTATTTTGCCTGTTATTTTATATAATCCTTTTCCCTTGAATGAGTATTTCTTTGCTGAATCTGGAAAATGTACGGTATCTATCATGTTTCCTTCTGTATCTGTAAATGTCCCAAAAAGCATATAATCGTTTTTAATCGTTTTTGTACGCTTAATAGAAACTAAATAGCCGTAACACCCTACGGTTTTATTTACGTATAATTTAAATTTACTACTTGGTACATTATTTTCTATTTGTTTGGCAGCGAGTTCAAAAGGATTACATAAAGGAAAGCCAAGCAGTTCCATTTCATCAAAATTAGATTCGTGTTTGTGTTCACTTAACGTGGGAAGCGTATATTCTTTTGGCGTAGAGTAGAACAACTGAGGTCTGTTTACTTCTTTTTTAGCTTTGTTATAATGTATGTGTGCTTGCCATAAAAGTTCTTTTCTTGAGGCAGAAAAATCACGTAAAGCATTTATTTTAATTAAGATAAGTGTTTGTTCTAGTGGAATTGGAATTCTGTTAAGTAGATTTTGAAAATTAGTAAATACACCTTTTTCTTTTCTTTCATTCAAAAGCATCAGAAGTGTTTTTTCTTCAATATTTTGAATGAGGTTAAACCCTAGAATTAGTTGTTTCCCAATTAGCCTGCTATTCCAATTGCTACTATTTATATTTGGTCCTTTTATTTCAGCTCCTAACATTCTGGCTTCATGAATGTATGTTTCTGTTCTGTAAAATCCTCCAAAATTATTAATTGTAGCAAGCATATATTCTAATGGATAGTATGCTTTTAGGTATAAACTTTGGAAGCTTTCAACTGCATAAGAAGCAGAATGACCTTTTGAGAAGGCATATCCGGCAAAACTTTCTATTTGGCGCCATATTTCAGACACCAAATTAAAGCTGTACTTTTTCTTTTCGCAGTTTGAAAAAAACTTTTGTTTTACGAGTTCAAATTCACTTCTAGATCTAAATTTACCAGACATTCCTCGTCTCAATACATCTGCTTCTGCTAAACTTAGACCAGCAAAATAATGGGCAACTTTGATTACATCTTCCTGATATACCATTACTCCGTAAGTTTCGGGCATTATATCAAGTAACACCGGATGCGCTTTCTTTAGGCGTTCAGGATTTTTATGTCTTAATATATATTCTCTCATCATGCCTGATTGTGCAACTCCTGGTCTTATTATAGAGCTAGCAGCAACTAATTCTAGGTAGCTTTCTACTCTTAGCTTGGTCATTAGCATGCGCATGGCGGGCGATTCTACATAAAAACATCCAATGGCTTTTGCTTGCCTAAGTAAATTCTTAATTTTTTCATCTTTTTTAAAAAAATCTAAATCATGAATATCATGAGCAGGATTATTAGGCTGATTTTCTTTAATAATTGCTAAGCAATCTTTAATTTTAGCTAGTCCACGCTGACTTAAAATATCAAATTTGTACAAGCCTACGTCTTCTGCTTCGAGCATTGAGAATTGAGTAGTAGTGTAGCCTTTTGGAGGTAAAAAAGTAGCACTAAACCAAGTGATAGGCTTTTCACTAATTACTATACCACCGGCGTGTATACTTAAGTGAGAGGGTAAGCCATCAATGTATTTACTATATTTTAAAACCAGCTTACTCATCTCGTCTGCCGAGTCATAATTTATTTTTCCTTCACTTAGTAAGTCAATTTCAGATTTAGGTAAGCCAAAAACTTTTCCTAGTTCTCGAACTGTAGCTTTGTATTTAAAAGTGTTGTATGTACACAGTAGTGCTGCCGTAGGAAAACGCTCAAAAATATAACGTGTTACATCATCTCTATCTTTCCAAGAAAAATCAATGTCAAAATCAGGAGGATTCTTTCTATACAAGTTGATAAAACGCTCAAAATATAAGTCGAGCTCTAACGGATCTACATCTGTAATTCTTAATATATAAGCAATAATACTATTTGCACCACTTCCTCTACCTACATGAAAATAGCCTTGGTTTCTGGCATAGGTAACAATATCCCAGGTAATTAAAAAATAAGAAAGGTAGCCTTTTTGTTGAATAATTTCTATTTCAGATTCTACACGTTGTACTATTTCTTCTGTTATTTCAGAATACCGGTAGTCTAAACCTTCTTCGCATAACTGTCTTATTTGTTTTAAGTCGTCTTCTTCACTTCCTGTATAGCTTTTTAAATTTTGGGGTACAGCTTCATCTCCAAAGTTAAAGGTAAGGGTTGCGGATTTTATTGTACTTTCTGTATTTCTAATAATCTGAGGATATTCTTTGAAAGCTGTATACAGTTCTTTTTTTGATATCAATAGTTCTTTTTCAGAACCTTGTTCGGATATGGGCAGTTTAGATAGTAAGCAATTATTATCTATAGCACGCAAAAGTCTGTGTGTGTTAAAATCAAGTTTACGTGTAAAAGTCATCGGCTGTGCGATTACCATTTTATCAAAAAGCGTTTTACTTTTAATTAGTTTTAATTGATTGATATGAGTGATATGTACCCCAATTCGTTCGTTTTCTTTAAGTGAAACATTTTTTTTAGAGAAAGGGTAAATAGTAATGCAATTAGATAAATAGCTTGGTTTATCAGGAAATGGACTTTTAGTATGGAGGTATTTTGATAAAAAGTTATTCATCTCTAAGAAACCTCTATTATTTTTTGCGATGATGATATATTTTTGTTCTAAACCATTTCTGATATCTACTCCAACCGTAGCATTGATGTTCTTTTTTTGTGCATAACGTATAAAGCTCAAAGCTGCTGTTGTGCTGTTAATATCTGTTACAATAGCAGTTTGATAGTCTTCGTTTTTATAAAAGTCTACAATTTCTTCTGGAGATTTTATTCCATATTTAAGGCTGTATTTTGAGTGTGTATTTAGCATATTTATTTTTAACAATCAAATTATACACGTCTATTTGCTAAAAGTGGAGGTGGTTCGCCGTTAAATGGATTAAACCTTCCTATTGTTTTTGCTTCAAGAGTAGAAGCTCGCATCAAGGATCTGTCTCCAAATTGATCTCTTATTTTATCCATAGCGCCATATAGGTTCGCCATTTTATTATTGTCTTCAAAAAGGCTAATTTGGTGACTACCATTAACTAGATGACTCAACCGAACACCTATTAATCGTACTAAAACCCTTCTATTATAGACTTTATGAAAGAGGTCTAGAATTACGGGTATAATTTCATGATCTGCAGCAGTGTAAGTAATTTTACGTTGAAGAGATTTAGTTTGGAAATCGGAAAAACGAACTTTTACGGTTATACAAGCAGTTACTTTATTTGCTCTTCTTAGTTGGAAAGCTAGGTTTTCTCCCATAGCAGTTAAAATAGAGATAAGCTTTTGTACATCAATAGTATCTCTGTCAAAGGTTCTTTCTGTAGAAATAGATTTTCTTTCGTTGTATTGTATAACCGGACTATCGTCTATACCGTTTGCTTTTTTCCAGATAGCTCTGCCGTTTTTACCGAAAGCACTTTCCATCATTTCTACCGGCATATCTTGTATGGTATATATTTTTCTTATACCTAAATTGCATAAGTTTTGAAATGTTTTGAGTCCAACCATAGGAATTTTTCTTACAGATAGCGGACTAAGGAAAATGCGTTCAGTACCTCTGCTTATTTGCATTTCATTGTTTGGTTTTGCTTCTCCTGTAGCAATTTTTGAAACGGTTTTATTTTGCGATAATCCAAAAGAAATGGGTAAGCCTGTTTCTCGCATAATTTTTTGACGCAGCTCTGAAGCGTATTTTAAACATCCAAAAAACCTATCCATTCCTGTAAAGTCTAGGTAAAATTCATCTATAGAAGATTTTTCATAGACAGGAGCAGCTTCTTTGATAATTTCTGTAACAATTCTAGATTGCTGCATGTAAGTTGCAGAGTTACCTTTGATAATTATTGCTTCAGGACATCTTTCTAGCGCCATTTTCATAGGCATAGCTGAGTGTACACCAAATTGTCTGGCTTCATAACTACAAGAAGCAACAACACCTCTACTACTGGTTCCTCCAATTAATATAGGTTTACCTATTAGTCTGCTATCCAGCAGTCTTTCGCACGACACAAAAAATGTATCTAAATCCATGTGAGCAATGGCTCTGTTTGATTGTTCCATACTTTTCTAAATAAATATTTATTTAACCCAAATTTCTTGGGCTACTATTTACTGCTGCATATCGTATGGGAAAAGTGGAAATCTTAACAAATAATTCATTTATTAAGTTGCTTTATTCTCTCTTTTCGCGTTTACAAAAATAGATAAAGATTAATTATTAATCAAAATAATGACGTTAAAATAATCAAAAAGTAAATTGTTATAATCTCGTAGCACAGTTGTTAGAAAAGATGAAAAGTTAATTTTTTTAATTTACCCCTAAAATAAAGAGGGGTTTGTTCATAAAATTCATGATTATTTAATATTACCCCCTTAAATTTTGATGTATATTTGTTGAAAAATTAAAAAACTATCAAATGTCTTCAATTAGAAAACAAGCGTATCAAGATGTATTACATAGAATACCTCAGCATACAGAACCAGTAGCCAAAATTTCAGAAATTTTTGGTAAACATGTTTTTCATATAGAGGTAATGCGCGAGTACTTACCAGATGAAGCTTACAAATCAATAAAAGCTGCTATTTCTACAGGAGAAAGAATTGATAGAAGGATTGCAGATCAGGTTGCAACAGCAATGAAAGATTGGGCACATTCTAAAGGAGCAACGCATTATACACACTGGTTTCAACCCTTAACAGGAGCAACTGCAGAAAAGCACGATGCATTCTTTAAACCGGTAGGGCCAGGAAGAGCAATAGAAAGCTTTGATGGAGATTTATTGGTACAACAAGAGCCAGATGCTTCTTCTTTTCCAAATGGAGGGATTAGAAATACATTTGAAGCAAGAGGTTATACAGCTTGGGATCCTTCTTCTCCTGCTTTTGTAATTGGAAATACGTTATGTATTCCAACTATTTTTATCTCATACACCGGAGAAGCATTAGATTACAAAATGCCTTTATTAAAAGCTTTACATGCAGTAGATAAAGCTGCAGTAGATGTTTGTCAATATTTTGATAAAAACGTAGATAAGGTTATTGCAACCTTGGGTTGGGAACAAGAATACTTTTTGATAGATAAAGCATTATTTAATGCGCGTCCAGATTTAATGATGACAGGAAGAGTACTTTTTGGTCATTCTCCCGCTAAAGGTCAGCAATTAGACGACCACTATTTTGGTTCTATACCAGAAAGAGCAACGGCATTTATGCGCGATTTTGAGAACGAGTCTATTCGTTTAGGAATACCCGTTACTACACGTCATAACGAGGTTGCACCAAATCAATATGAATGTGCGCCTATTTTTGAAGAAGCGAACTTAGCAAATGATCACAATCAATTGTTAATGGATATTTTAGAGAAAACGGCTCGTAAACATAACTTTAGATGTTTACTGCACGAAAAACCATTTGCAGGTTTAAACGGATCTGGTAAACACAACAACTGGTCACTCTCTACAAATACAGGTGTTAACTTGTTGGCTCCAGGTAAAAACCCAAAAAGTAACTTACAGTTTTTAACTTTTTTCGTTAATACAATTAAGGCGATACACGATCATGCAGACCTGTTAAGAGCAGCAATCGCTTCAGCTTCTAATGATCATAGATTAGGTGCAAATGAAGCTCCGCCAGCCATTATATCTGCTTTTATAGGTTCTCAATTAACAACCTTGTTAGATGATCTAGAGAAGAATATTAAAGCTGGAAAGATGACTCCAGAAGATAAGACAGAGTTAAAATTAAATATTGGTAAAATTCCTCAAATCTTATTAGATAATACGGATAGAAACAGAACTTCACCATTTGCCTTTACAGGTAATAAGTTTGAGTTTAGAGCGGTAGGTTCTGCAGCAAACTGTTCACAGGCAATGATTGTTCTAAATACAATTATGGCTGCGCAGTTGAAAGACTTTAAAAAATCTGTAGATTCTAGAATTAAGAAAGGCGATAGTAAAGACGAAGCGATATTAAAAGAACTTCAAAAGCTCATAAAAGAATCTAAAAAAGTACGTTTTGAAGGAAATGGTTACGGAGATGAATGGGTTAAAGAAGCTGAGAAAAGAGGATTAGAAAACTTGAAGGATACACCACGAGCGCTTAAGATTTGGGAGCGTAAAAAGAACATCGAGTTGTTTGAAAAAATGGGTGTTTTATCGGAGAGAGAAGTTTTGGCAAGACAAGAGATTGAGTTTGAATCATACGTAATGAAGGTTCAAATTGAAGCTAGAATGATTAATGACTTAGCTCAGAACCATATAATTCCAGCAGTTATTCAATATCAAAATAGACTAATTCAAAATGTACAAGGTTTAAATTCGGTTTTAGGAAAAGACGCAGGAGAAGCATCAAAAGTGCAGCTTGAGTTAATTAAGGATATTTCAAAGCACTTGGGTAAATTGAAAGAGCTATGTGATAAAATGCTCGCAGAACGTAAAAAAGCGAATAAAATTGAAGGGATACAAGATAAAGCCGAAGTATACTGTGATAAGGTTAAGGTATATTTTGACGATATTAGATACCATGCAGATAAGTTAGAAATGTTAGTCGACGATGATCTATGGCCATTTCCTAAATTAAGAGAAATGCTATTTACAAAGTAAGTTTAGCTTGTAAAAAAAATCCCGATTCATTATGAATCGGGATTTTTTTGTTTCCTTTTTTATTATTTCTTTAGGCTCATTGTATCGATATGGCGTACTTTTTTATCTTCATAAACATCGGCAATTTTTACTAGGATTGCTGTTTCTTCTACACCACCAAATTCTGGATTAACAGCCGTGCCAAATGTTTTCATAGTAGGAGAGAGGTGCATGTATATGTTTACCAATGGAGGTACATTCTCACCTCTAGCTCTTATGTATTGGTTTAGTACTTTAAAACCGTCTTTAAAGACTAAGCCAGTTAGCATACGATGAAACTCTTTGTCGTTAAGCGTATCTTTTACTAAAGGGAAAAAAGGTTGCATTAACTTTTCGTTATCTGGAAAATAGAAGTGCATAAAGTAAAGTAAAAAATCTCTACATTCTCTATTGTAATCAGGGTACATGGTAACTTTACCAAAGAAATATTCAATTTCCGGGTTTACAACTGTTAGCGCTCCTAATCCATCCCAGATATTATCTAAAGCAAATAGTCCTTTTCGTGGGTTTTTGTGCGGTTGAAAGTTGGGTTGTACCCAGCTTCTACCTAATTCAATTGTTTTTGGAAGATAATTTTTCGTGAAATCATCTGTAAAATCAAAATAATTAGCTGTGCTAAGGTTTGGTTTTTTACTGTCATTTAATGCAATTTCGCATTTTATAAATCGGTAACCGCCAACAATTTCCTCGTCATCCGGACTCCAAACAATAAGTTGTTCGTAGCATGTTTCATTTGTGTCAAAATCATCTAGGTCAAGAGCCAAGCCAGTTCCACCGCCTGCATCTCGAAAAGAGATTTCTCTAAGGCGTCCGATTTCTTTAATTACGTTGGGAGAGTTATGGGCATTTACAATGTAAATTTCGTTTCCTCCTTTACGCGTATTCCGAATAAACCTATCTTTATTTAGCTCTTGCTTTATTTTGCTTACATCAACAGCTGCTATGATATTTTCTACATTTTTCATTTTTGATTGGCTAATTGATATACCTTATTTTTAATTTCTTGTGCCCATTGAAAATCACTTTTATCAGAAGTAAAGGAGCTAGACGAAATTGGTTTTCCAAACACAATTTTCATTTGTTTGTTTTGTTGTTTATACAATTCATTAACTAAATAAAACATTTCAATGTTGGCTTTAATCTTCAGTCCACTTCTTATTTTTGAAATCGTATAAAAGAAAGAGGAAAGCTCTCCGTCTAAATAAACTGGTACGATTTGTTTATCTCTGTTTTTAGAGCGCGTAACAAATGTTTTTTTCCATTCTAGATCTGTTACTTTACCCTTTATTTTTCGACTCACTAAACCTGCAGGGAAAACACAAATAAGTTGTTCTGTTGCAAATAATTCGTCTACTTTCTGTAGAGAGTCCTTTGCATTTTTACCCACTTTATTTACGCCTACAAACATATCTTTTAGATTTTCTAAATTTAAAAGAATATCGTTTACAATAAATTTCAAGTCTTTTCTTATGGGTTCAATTACTGTAACTAATGCCATAGCATCCATACCTCCAAGAGGATGATTACAGGTTAAAACTGTTCCACCTATTTTTGGTATGTTTTCTAGACCTTCAATTTCTAGCTTAATGTTAAAATCTCTGATAACTTCTTTACAGAATTCAAAACTATTTTTCCCTTTATTTTCTTGTATGAATGTATTAACATCCTTTTCGTGCAATGTTTTTTTCAAATACTTTAACAAGAAACGAGGAATCCATTTTACAAGTTTTGGATTTTTGTCAGAAATTACACGTTCTATATCTATGAATTTCTCCACACTAATTAAATCTTCTGTTATTTTGGATGCTTCATAACATAAGCACCGTCAACATCTTCTCTCACTTTACTTAATGTACTTTGTGCTTCTTCTTTAGAACTGTAGCTTTGAATAACAACAGTAGTTAAAGATCCAAATTGTCCTAAAATTTTAGAGTCATAACCTTTATTTCTCATTTCCTCTACTAAGCGCTGTGCATTTGCTTCATTACCAAAACTACCACCTACGATATGGAAATTTCCGGTAGAACTGGTTACAACTGCTTCTGTTGTTTCTGGTTCGCTAGTTTCTACATTCGTTATTTCTTCTACTTCTTCTAGTGATGTGTCGTTTTGTTCTACTTCATTTAGCGCTACACTGTCAATTATATCTATGTCTTCTTCTATTTCGTTTAGCTCTTCTTCCTTGTTTTCTGGCACATTTTCTGGCGTAGTCTGTTCAATGATGGCAGGGTTATTCCAACCCATATAGTCTTTTACTTTATCGTAATTGAGTCCAACCAACACACCACCAATAGCAATTAAAATAAGAAGAACGAGTAAAAACCAAAAGAATCCACCGCGTTTTTTCTTCTTTTTCTCCTCAACGTCTTGCGGATTTTTTATTTCTTCATCAGATGATTTCGTAGGGTTAACAGCTACTGGCTCCAAAGGAGTTGAAACAGTATTTTCTGTTGTTGTTTCAACTTTATTTTCTGTAACTGGTGGAATGTAAACGTTTCTTTTACGTTCTTCTTCGGCTTTGTTTTTCTCTTCTTTTGCTTTTAATTCGGCATTAATTCTCTCCTGTGCTATTCTTTCTCTTTCTTCGCGTTCTTTTTTCGTTATTCTTTCAGTTTCAGCCTTTTTTTCAGCTTCTTTTTGTTTTTCTTCAAGTCTTCTCTTTTCTTCTTCTTCTTGAGCTTTTAAAGCTTCTGTATTATCTAGATTAGTTTCTTCTTTATCTTTGTTACTCTCGGTTTGTGCATTACTATTAGGATCCCAAGGAAGAAACTGAACTTTGCCTTCTTTATCTTTTGCAAAAGAACCAAACTCAAACATGTCGTAAGATTCTCCAATATCGAGCTTAGCTTGAATTTCACGAACATATTTAGCTACGAAATTTTTAGCTTCTTGTTCGTCCATAGTAGAGTTCTCAGTAATGAACTTATCTAATTTCCCATCGTTAAACTTGAGATACTCATTAAACATAAGGTCCTTAGTGTTATCACTTGTAACCATTAAAGCACCTAGTCCAGGTATGATGATGGTGTTCTCAAGTTCGAGTAGTAGTTTTAAATATTTATCCATGGTTCTGAATTAAAAGCTGAAAGATAAAAAAATGAATTAAAATAAATCGTTAAAACGATAAGTTTGATTAAGTCGTACTCCTTTTTCTGTATGTTTTACAGTACAAAGTTCATTCTGGTAATCATGTTCTAAAAATAAGATCAATTCTTGATCTGCTGCTGTATTCAGAAACGTTGCTTTTTCGTCTAAAGTAATAAGTGGACGCGTATCATATCCCATAACATAAGGCAGTGGTATGTGTCCGGTAGAAGGCAATAAATCAGCCATAAAAACGAGTGTTTTTCCTTTGTAATGTATGTGTGGTATCATCTGACTTTCTGTGTGTCCATCTACAAAAAGCATATCTATGTTATTAAATACGTTTTTAGTAAAGTCTCCATTACGTTCAATAAACATTAATTGTCCGCTTTCTTCAATGGGTAAAATATTTTCTTTTAAAAAAGAAGCCTTCTCACGATTATTTGGGTCTGTGGCCCATTTCCAATGTTTTTCAGTACTCCAATACGTTGCATTTTTAAATACAGGTCTAAAACCCGTTCTATCTTCGTTATGCGCAATAGCGCCACCGCAATGGTCAAAGTGTAAGTGAGTTAAAAATACATCTGTAATATCATCTGCAGAAAAACCAAGATTTTTTAGATTGCCGTGAAGAGAATCGTCTCCAAACAAATAATAATGTGAAAAGAATTTTTCTGACTGTTTATCTCCAATTCCCGTATCTATAAGCATTAAACGATCTCCGTCTTCTATAAGTAAACAGCGCATAGACCAATTACACATGTTATTTTCATCTGCTGGGTTTGTTCTGCTCCATAAAGATTTGGGCACAACACCAAACATTGCTCCGCCATCTAATTTAAAGTTACCTGTATTTAAAGGGTAAATTGTCATATCACAACTTTTCCACGAAAATAAGTTTCTTTTTTAAGTAAAGTTTGAAGTAAACAAAAAATTATCTAGGATTTTACCTCTCTTATAAAATAAAAAACAATGCTTATCCGCTCAAAGAGAGAAAAACTAATTCTTTTAACATAACATTTTTGGGCTCAAACAAAGCTAAAATGTGCTAGAAACTCGTCTTTTACGCTTACGCATAAGCGTATTACCCAAGACTCCACTCAAAATAAGCGTTATACCGATATAAGCATAGATAGAAATAAACTCTCCAAATAGAAACATACCAACAAATACTGCATAGATACTTCCAAAATATTTAAATGGCGTAACAGTTGCGGTTGCTTCTTCGTGTAATGCTTTGGTCATTAAGAGTTGTGCAAACTGAGTAAAAACACCAATAATTAAAAGAATAAACCACTCTTTTCCTATGGGAAGTACAAATTCAAAAAAGCATAACACGCTCATTATGGGAATAGCCACCATAGGAAAGTAGATTACAATGTTTATAGGTTGGTCTGTAGCCTTGCATTTTACGATTGCATTGTACGCTACGCCAGCACTAACTGCAGAACCAATACCCGCTAAAACCCACCACGGATTGATTACAGCCAAACCATCAGATTTTTCAATAAATTTTGATATTCCAATAGTGAAAACGCCTAAAAAAGCAATTCCAAAGAAGAGCCATTGAATCGGTTTTACTGTTTCTTTGAGTAAAAAAATAGCAATAACTACTGTAAATAACGGACTCAAATATTGAACGGTAGTTGCAACTGCAATTGGTAAATGGTCGAGTGTATAGAAAAATGTAGTAAGTGCTATTGTACCAAATATTCCTCTGATTAATAACCATTTTTTATTAACTCCAAAAATGGGTAATCCTCTTTTTTTGATTATTATGTAGCTCATCACAAAAGAAATGATAGATCGAAACAAAACAATCTCTGGGATCGGATATTTCTGTATATCTGTGAAAATGCTTTGAGCTGGACCTAAACTCAGTACTTTCACGAAGATGTTTACAAACATAAAACACAAACCAGAAAGTAAAATATATAGAATTCCTTTATTCATAAAGCGCAAATGTAGCTTGTTGATTCTATAATCTCTTTTAACTTTACAAATAAAATTGTCTGCAAAAATTTATTACCAAAAAAGAGCTTCGCTTTTTCAATCAAAAGTAGCCGAATTTAAAAGGAAATCAACTCAATTTGCTTTGTTTAGATTATGCAGTTTTTTAGCTGTTGGATTAAGTATTTATTTTCTTTATAATTATCCGCTTTGGGTTGTTATTTCTGGCCTAACTAGCTTTTCTACTTTTCTTTTTTTTGTACGAAAAAGTGTAGATATTAAACACAAATTAGCTTACTATCAAGCCTTGTTAGCGATTAATGAGAATGAATTAAAAGTGCTGAATAGCGATTTTAGTAACTTTGAAAATGGTAAACGATTTATAAATCCTCAACATCCTTTTACCTATGATTTAGATGTTTTTGGAGAAAAAAGTATTTATCAATTTTTGAATAGAACGGTTTCTAAGAAAGGAGAAGCGCTGTTGGCTAGTTATTTAGAGATTGGTGTAGAAAACCCAAATGATTATCAAGAAAGCACCAAGGCTTTGCTTGATTCTATAGATTGGAGTCAAGAATATAGAGCAGTTGGACAACTAAATCAAGAGAATGAAAAAGAAAATGCATTAGCGCTTTGGCTAAGGTCTAAAATAGATTTTTCTAAAACGGTGAATATCTTGCGTTTTGTTTTACCCGTGATTGCAATCTTAAGCACGGCTGCCTATAGCATTGGATTAATACAAGAAACCTATTATATTATTTGTTTAGCTATTTGCTTTGCTCCAATTAGTGTTCATTTAAAGAAAACCAATTCGGTTGCTGCTAACGTTGGAAGTCTTAAGGATAAATTAAGGGCTTTAAATAGTCAAATTAACTTAATAAAAGAGTTAAAAGCATCTTCTAAGCAAATAGAACAGATTAAAGCCAAACTTTTTAAAGATTCACAAAATGCAGATAAAGCGTTTAAACAATTAATTAAACAGATAGAACGTTTTGATATGCGAAATAATATCATCGTATCTGTATTGTTTAACTTATTTCTTGCCTATGATTTTCAATTGTTGTCTGGCTTATCCAAATGGAAAGAAAAATATGGTGATGTACTATTAAATTTTGAAAGTCTTTTGGTAGAAATAGAAGTGATTATTTCTATGACTAATTTAAAGTTTAATGCACCTTCAAATACCTTCCCTAAACTTTCTAATGATAATAATTCTATTGAAATAATAGAACTTGGTCATCCACTTTTGTTGTTCAAGCAAATGGTGAAGAATGATTATAAACTCAAGGAAAATGAAGCTTTTTCTATTATTACTGGCCCAAATATGGCGGGTAAATCTACTTTTTTACGTTCTGTTGGAGTAAATTTAATGTTAGCTAAAGCTGGTTTTAGTGTTGTTGCGAAGTCATTTTCTTTTCCTAATCTTAAGCTTTACTCAAGTATGAGAACTGCTGATAATCTTACAGAAGAAAGCTCTTATTTTCATGCAGAGTTAGTTAGGTTACGCTTTATTGCAGATGCAATCGATAGAGGAGAAGAGGTGTTTATTATTCTTGATGAAATCTTGAAAGGAACAAATAGTAAAGATAAAGAAGAAGGTTCTGCCAAGTTTTTAACCAAATTGGTAAGTCAAGGTGCTAAAGGAATAATTGCAACACATGATTTATCTTTAACTAAGTTAGCGAACAAAAATACCAAATTGGTTAATCAGTATTTTGATAGCACTATTACTGGAGATTCTATTTCTTTTAGCTACACAATTAATTATGGTGTAGTTAAAAATATGAATGCAAGCTTTTTACTAAAACAAATGAATTTAGTAGACTAATAAAACGCGTGTTACTTTTTAAATCTTGTCTGTTTTAACTTCGTTGAGATAGTTTGTTTTTGTGATAATATGTTATTTTTAGAGCATGCAAGAATCACTCAAAAAAACAGTTGGTGTAGCTAGCCGACTAATGAAATACGTACAGATAGATACAGAAGCGGATCCAAACTCTACAAGTTTTCCATCGTCGATGAAACAAAAAGATTTGGGTAAGGTATTGGTTCAAGAATTAAAAGATATTGGAATTACCGATGCTGAAATGGATCAATTCGGTTATGTTTTCGCAACAATTCCTTCAAATACTGATAAAAAAGTACCCACAATTTGTTTTTGTGCGCACATGGACACGGCTCCAGATTGTTCTGGCAAAGATGTTAAACCAATTTTACACAAAAATTATGATGGAAATCCAATTACTCTTCCAGATGATACTTCTCAGATAATTACCACTGAAATACATCCGTATTTAAAAGAAAAAATTGGAGATGATATCATTACAGCTAGTGGTTTAACGCTTCTTGGTGCAGATGATAAAGCAGGAATTACTTGCATAATGGATTTTGCAGAACATTTAATGCAAGATGAAAGCATAAAACACGGAGATATTAGAATATTATTTACGCCAGACGAAGAGGTAGGTAGAGGGGTAGATTATTTAGATATGAATAAGCTCAATGCAGACTACGGATATACGCTAGACGGTGGAGTTGTAGGTTCTATAGAAGATGAAAGTTTTTCTGCAGATGGTGTTACCATAAAAATTCAAGGTGTGAGTGCGCATCCAGGATATGCTAAAAATAAATTAGTGAATGCGCTTAAAATTATTGCAGATTTTATAGATCAATTACCAAAAGATAGCTGGTCGCCAGAAACAACAAAAGGAAGAGAAGGGTTTGTTCATCCACTTGCGATAAACGGAGCGCAAGAAGAAGCAACTGTAGAATTTATAGTAAGAGACCACGATACTTGTAAGCTAGCTGAGTATGAAAATCGTTTGGAAGAAATACTAAAAAGTACGGTTAACAACTATGAGGGAGCAAGTTATACGTTCGAAATAAAGGAACAGTATAGAAATATGAAAGAAGTGTTAAAAACGGTTCCTTTTGTTACTGATTACGCAATACAAGCTATGGAAAATGTAGGTGTAGAGCCTAAAAATGTAATCATTAGAGGTGGTACAGATGGTTCCCGACTTTCTTTTATGGGATTGCCTTGTCCGAATATTTTTACAGGAGAAATGGCAATACATTCTAGACACGAGTATTGCTCTGTGCAAGACATGCAAAAAGCCGTAGCTACAATGAAAGAGTTAGTACAAATTTGGGAAAGAGAAGCGTAATTGAATAGAGTTAAAAAAAATCCCAGCGTTAACTTTACGCTGGGATTTTAATATTTAAAAGAATAGAAACTCTACTCTATATTTTCAAGTTACGCTACAATTTCGTTAGCTGTGAAATGAAATTTACCTTCAATTTCTGCATTTTCGTCAGAATCTGAACCGTGTACTGCATTCTCTCCAATAGATTTTGCATACTTCTTACGAATTGTTCCTTCTGCTGCTTCTGCTGGGTTGGTTGCTCCAATTAAAGTTCTGAAATCAGCTACTGCATTCTCTTTTTCTAAGATTGCTGCAACGATTGGTCCACCAGCCATGTAATCTACTAGTTCTCCGTAAAACGGACGTTCTGCGTGTACTTCGTAAAATTTCTTTGCTTGCTCTTCAGATAACTGTGTAAACTTCATTGCTTTAATTGCAAATCCTGCGTCAGTAATCATTTGAAGAATGTTTCCAATATTTCCGTCAGCTACTGCTTCAGGCTTAATCATCGTAAATGTTCTATTTGTTGCCATCGTATTTGTTTTCTAAAATTTGGCGCAAAGATAGTTTTACTTTAGTAGTATTAAGCAATTGAAACAGAAAAAATAGAAAAACGTAACGTTTTTATAACATTTGAGTCAATTTTTATCTAAAAAATCGTTTTAACTTAAGAAAAGGAGTCTCGTAATAGTGTAAACTAAGCCAAGCTGTAGAATACGTTGTAATGAAAACCAATAAACAGTATAAAGCAAAATACCAAGGACTCTCAGTAAGTCCGTTATTGTTAAAAAAGACAGACCAATAATACAAATAAATGCAATGGAACATATAAAATCCATAGGTTAAGGCTCCGCTAGAAAAGAAGTAGGGGATAGAATCAAACTTAATAAAAGAGCGTTTGGCGTACACTTGTTCTAAGATAATGAATGAGAAAATTAAACCAGGTGTAAAGCGCTCAAAAGTAAAGAGAACTCCTCTAAAAATATGTCCTTCATAATTTAGTACCAACGCAAAAATGCAATAGAGAATAATTATGTGAAGTCGAGATAATCTCTCAAAGAACAACTTTATTTTACCTTGATAAGCTAGAAAATCAATTATTCCGCCAATAGTTAAATCAGACATTACAGAAAGAGTATGAAAGTAAAGTGTTCTGTTATCTCCTAAATTAAAATACCTAAAAACTAAAGAGCCTAAAATTATAGAGATGAAAAAAACTAAATAGGTGTTTTTTTTCTAAATGAGATTAAACCAATTAAAATTCCCCAAGCCAAATAGAATTGTTCCTCTACAGAAACAGTCCATGTTACGCTCAAAAAGTTAATATTATCATTTGCACCATGAATTATCTCATCAATGTTAGAAAAGAAAATTAAAAAGCGCCAAAGTTCGTGTACGGTTTCTATACCGTAGGGTAAATAAGGAAAGATAAAAAAGCCAAAGCCAACAATTAAAAAATACATGGGCCAAACCCTCAGAAATCTTCTAATTAAATAGTTAAGGATATTAATTTTACCTTGTTTATCGCTCTCCCAAAGTAATAGATGTGTAATTAGAAAACCGCTAAGAACAAAGAACAAGATTATACCAACATGTCCGCGAGAAGAAAGAAAATAAAGTTTCTGAAACCAATCGCCCCAAATTTCTCTATGCAAAGAAAAACAGTGGAAAATGAGTACAATAATGGCACCAATAAATCGTAGTCCGTTTAAATTAGGAAAATAGGACGTTTACCATCTAAAGAATTATTGGTAATCATACCCAGTTTTTTCGTACAACCATAAGTCCTTGGTTTCCAGTTTTAGTGTATATAATTTGTTTTGTTTCAATTCTTCATGTTTGATTTCAAAGTCTTCGTCGCTAAGAGGGTAGTGACCGTGTTTATGTTTATCTAATATAACGTAAACGGCATCTTTGATGTATGGAAAAAAATAGATTTTCTCTCGTTTTTCTAAACGCGGTGCAAATAGATTGTTTGTTGATACATGTACATCGTTCGGTATAGATTTTAAGATAGATTTTATCTCTTTGATGTCATAATCGGTGATGTAGTGTTCTATCTTAAATATATTTTCTTTCGGTTTTTGAAAAGAATAATAAGGAACTTCTCGGTTGTTGAGTTTTGCAAAACTAAGTAACGTTGTGGTTATAAAGAATACCATAGCGATACCAATTTGTAGATTTGTTTTTCGAATTTTTAATAGAAACAAAATTAGTGCAACTGAAATAATCGGAACAAATTCTATGTTATAGTGCAGTCCAATTGACCACACCATATTGTCGGCAGCTAAAAATTTTTGGTAATAAATAGGAATTAGCATAATTAATAATTGCGGACTTAAAAAGAAAAGTAAACCTCCTGAGGCAAGTATCATAAAATGCGTTTCTAATTTAATAGCGGTAAAGTCGTTATTTCCCCATGAACCATCAAATAAACTGGAAATGATATAGCTTGGGTTTTCAAATAAGTAAAGAATAATTTCTCCAAGCGAATTACCCATATAGCCATACTTGGCTAATTGAGTAATTTCTGAATCTCCTTGAAAAGCTGGCATAATTACTTTCATCACTATCACAAAGTAAAGCAAAGAAGAAAGACAAAGTAACCCATCAAATTTCCAGTTTTTAGAAGGATTTAGTACTTTTCCACCTACCCAAAGGCCTAAAGCTATAAAGGCGGTAAATAATGCCATATTCTCTTTACAAATCCATATGAATACGAGCACTATCAGCGTATTGGAAAATTGATTTTTCATCCAATAATAAAGTAGCCAGGGTACTAACATTGCTCCAATTACATTTGTGTGAAAATCAAAACTTAGAGCAGAAGTAATCGCCCAAATACAAAAAAAATGCAGCATGATTAATAAGGATAACCAATTGCTTTTTAGTTTATGTTGAGCAACTTTGTAAATTCCTACACCACCAAATAATATAGAAAAGATTTGTACAATCAAAAGCGTGTAGGATCCAAATAAATGATACAAAGGAGAAAGGAAAGCTGTGATCGGACTAAAATGATCTCCAAAATAGTTAAGTTCATTGCCATGAACAGATAATGTAAAGGCATTGCTTTTGAAATGCGAAAAATTATAAATTGCATGGTTAAACATACCTAAATCCAAGGCATTTGTTCTTAAATTATAATGGTTTACAATAGAAATAAGAGAGTATATAACGGCAAAGGTTATTAATATTCCCCAAAAAACTATTTTATGTGTTGCGTCTTTTTTTAGCATGAGCTTCTGCTTACGAAAATAGAATTTATTGTGAGAATTTAAACCAATTATTATTGATTCGCATTTTAGATTGAGAGTTGAAGCGCTTCTGCCATTTTTAAAAAGCTAGAGCTAAAGCTTGCTTCAATACAAATTGGGTGTTTACTTTTAGGATGAACAAGCGTTAAGCTTTTACTGTGTAACATCATTTCTGTAAGCTTAAACTTTTCTAACAATAGTCGGTTTTGCTTATTACAGCCATGAGGTCTATCTCCAATTATTGGATGTCTTAAATGATTTAAGTGTTTTCTAATTTGATGCATTCTACCAGTTTTTGGATAACAGGCTACCAAAGAATAGCGCGCAGTGTCAAATATACCATTGGGTAAATCTATTTCTGATTGAGTTAGACATTCAAAGTAGGTTAGTGCATCTTGTACTTTTCCATTATCATTGGTTAATGCATAATCTACTTTTACCTTTTTTGGAAAGTAACCACGTACAATTGCAATATACTGTTTAACAGTTTCTTCTTTTTGAAGCGTTTCTTGAAGTATACTAGCTGTTACTTTATCAAAGGCAAATAGCAGAACTCCACTAGTTTTTCTATCCAACCTGTGAATAGGGTAGAGGTATTTACCTAATTGGTCTCGTAAAATCTGTAAAGCGAAATTATTTTGCTCTTGCGCTATACTTGTTTTATGCACCAATAAACCATGTGGCTTATTTATAGCAACAAAATATTCGTCTTGATAAAGAATGGTTAATTCCAATGTTATTAACTAGAGTTCTAGGCTTCTACTAAATCAGACATAACATGATATCTTGGATCATCTATATTGTCTTCAATTATATCATTTAAATTAGGATCCGCTTTTAATAATAGTGCTTTGCAATCCGGACTCAAGTGTGTTAGTTTTAACTGTTTGTTCGCTTCTTTGTATTTATGACCAAGGTTTACCAAGGCTTCAATACCAGAGTGATCAGAAACTCTTGAATCTAAAAAGTCTATTTCTACTTTTTCAGGATCTGTTTTAACATCAAACTTTTGGTTAAATGCTTGTATACTTCCAAAGAAAAGTGGTCCGAATATTTCATATACTTTAGTTCCATCTTCTTTTATAACTTTTCTTGCTCTAATGCGTTTGGCATTTTCCCAAGCAAAAACAAGTGCGGATATAATTACACCTGCAAAAACAGCAATGGCTAAATCTGCAATAACCGTAATTGCAGATACAACAACTAAAACAAATGCATCCGATTTAGGAATTTTTCTAATAATTCTAAATGATGACCATGCGAAAGTTTCAAAAACCATCACAAACATAACCCCAACCAAGGCTGCTATTGGTACTAGTTCTATATATTTGTCTGCAAATAAAATAAATGATAAAAGTGTTAAAGACATCATTACTCCTGATAATCTTCCTCTTCCTTTTGCATTGATGTTAATCATAGTTTGTCCAATCATACCACAACCTCCTGTACCGCCAAATAGTCCAGAAACAATGTTACCTAAGCCTTGACCAACACATTCTTTATTTCCGTTACCTCTTGTCTCAGTAATTTCATCTACCAAATTCATAGTCATTAAAGATTCAATCAAACCAACAGAAGCTGCTAAAAATGCGTAAGGAAAAATAAACTTAAGAGTGTCCCAAGCCATTTTGCCAGATGCAAATAAATAACTCCATGTATCGGTTTCAAACATGGGTAGCTGACCTTTTAATCCATCTCCACCGCCTTCTCTAATGTAAGCACCTATATTCATGGTTGGTATTTGAAATACGATTACTGCAAGCGTAACAAGAATAATAGACGTTAAAGCAGCAGGTATTTTTTTTGTAAGCAATGGTAATATTTTCATGATAACAATTGTAGCTGCAATCAATCCAAGCATTAAAAAGATTTCAGTCCATTCCATTGGAATCTCTTCATATCTTGCTACGCCATCTGTTATGATTTTATCTTTGTGATTAAACATTTCTAATTGAGCCAAAAAAATGACAATAGCCAGTCCGTTCACAAAACCAAGCATTACTGGGTGAGGTATTAGTCGTACAAACCTTCCTAATTTAAGTAAACCAGAAACTACTTGAATTATTCCCATCACTACTACGCAGGCGAATAAGTAATAGAATCCTAAGTTTTCTATCGGACTATCGAGTGCCATACCCATTTCATGTCCTTTGGCAATCATGGAAACAAATATTACTGCTACGGCTCCTGCTGCACCAGATATTAAACCGGGTCTACCTCCAAATAAAGCAGCAATAATACCGACCATAAATGCCCCAGAAAGTGCTACGATAGGATCTATGCCTGCAACAAAGGCAAATGCAACTACTTCGGGAATCATAGCTAATGAAACCGTTATTCCGGCAAAGATATCGTCTTTCGGATTTTGTGTAACTTTCTTAAAGAATTGCATGCGCGTAGATTTTAAAGGCGCAAAGATAGAGTTTTAAGTGAACAAGAAAAATGAAACAATAAGATGATAGCGGATAGCTAAAAATACTTCTGTGAATCTTATAAATTGAAGTGTTTAAGGTGTTCTTTTTTTCGGTAGTTTACCGTTTTTAAAACCATACGGACAATGTTTACAACCGCTTTTACAACAGTATCCTCTTTTTAAATGATAGCTTTCTTTGAACACAATGTAGCCATTCTCTGAAAGATAATAATCTTCAGGGTCCATTTCTTTTCTTTTAGAGAAACCACTCATGTCGTCTGGCATGGTACAAAATTAATAAGCTTATTTACTTTTGTAGGCAGAAAATTAAAAATGGAAGATTATTTTAACACCACGTTATCTGAGTTACAAAAGATAGACCTTTATCCCTTTGTTGGAAAACATTTTGAAATACAGTTAAAACGAGACGACCTTATTGATGAGCTGGTGTCTGGCAATAAATGGCGTAAACTAAAATACAATGTAGAAAAGGCTTTGCATTTGAATGCTGAAGGCCTTATCACTTTTGGTGGAGCACATAGTAACCATTTAATCGCAACAGCTAAGGCTTGCTCCGTTGTTGGAATAAAGTCTATTGGTTTTGTTCGGGGTGAAGAGTTGAATCAATTTGCAAATCCAACATTAAAACAATGTGCTGCTTTTGGTATGGAGTTGATTTTTATTTCAAGAGCAGAATACAAGCTTAAGGATGAAAAGTTTTATAAGGATGATATAAAGTTAGGTTACCCCAACTACTTTTTAGTACCAGAAGGAGGTTCTAATTATTATGGAGCGATTGGTTGTCAAGAGATAAATAAAGAACTACCACAAGGTATAACAGACATAGTGTTAAGTGCAGGCACTGGAACAACCGCTGCAGGTTTACTGTTAGGAGCTAAAGATTTTCAAAAGATTCATGTGGTTTCTGCTTTAAAAGGAGACTGGATGCAAGATGAGGTTGCACAGCTATTAAAATATATAACGTTTGATAACGAAACGGTAGACGATTTGCTAAAACAGGCTAATTTCATTTATTCTGCACATAGAGGAGGCTACGCGAAAATAGATGCATCTATTCTCAACCTAATACGTTCGTTTTATAAAACGTATGGTGTTCGCTTAGATGCTATTTATACTGCTAAAACTATGCTTTGGCTGATTGAAGAAATCAAAAAAAATAAGTTTACAGAAGAGCAAAATATAGTTTTTTTACACACAGGAGGTGTTCAAGGTATGGATTATTTAATGACAAAAAAGAAAATCAATTTATTCTAATGCTTTTAAGGCAGTTTTTAAATCAATTTCCTTTACTTCACCAGGTAGAAGATTTTCTAATGATAATTTACCAATTTTCATTCTAATTAATCTTAGCGTAGGAAAATTTACTGCTGCAGTCATTTTTCGGACTTGTCTATTTTTACCTTCTGTTATTTCTAAGGTTATCCAACTGGTTGGTATAGTTGCACGTTTCCTAACAGGCGGTTTCCTTTCTGGTATAGAAAAGTTATGCAATTCGGCGCAAGTTGCAGGTTTAACTTTATGCGCTTTTTTATTGTGTTTTATAATGATTGAACCGTTTATAAGCGTTTTTATTGCGTTTTCTGTAATTGCACCATCAACCTGTACATAGTAGGTTTTAGTCGTTTTTTGACTAGGGTCGAGTACTTTAGTTTTAAATTGATTGTCGTTTGTAAGTAAAAGTAATCCCTCGCTATCTTTATCTAGTCTTCCAACGGAATAAACATCTTTAGGAAACGGATAAAGATCTCCAAGTAGCGCATCTCCAGATTCTCCAGTAAATTGGCAAAGTGTACCAAAAGGTTTGTTTAGTATGTAATATCTTTTTTGCATTTTTTTCAAAAGTAATTAAACTTTCTAAGCGATACGCTATATGTATATGTTTAACAGCCTTTTTTTGAACAAGCTAAAGTTGTGTAAAACAAATTTCTTAAGGAGTTGGGATTCACGTCAAATTAGGTATTTTTGTTTCAAATTACAGAACACATGAAAACAATTTCGGTTAAAGATTTGAAATATAAACTCGATAATGAGAAAATTCAACTAATTGATGTTAGAGAACCGTATGAGTTTGCAATTTGCGCTTTGCCTAAATCGATTAATATACCAATGGGAGAACTCTCAGACCGTTATGATGAGATTAAGAGAGACATAGAGGTTTATATTTCTTGTAAGTCTGGAAAAAGAGCAGAAGCTGTTGCTAATTTTTTAGAGACCGAATATAGCTATGACAAAGTTACCATAGTTGAAGGTGGAATAATTGCATACATTGAAGAGGTAGATTCTTCTTTAGAAGTTTATTAGTATGCAAGAAAGATCGTTTATTGGTTATATCATGGTTACGCTTAGAGGTGTTGCTATGGGTGCTGCAGATGTGATACCTGGTGTTTCTGGTGGTACAATTGCCTTCATTACTGGGATTTATGAAGAATTAATCTCAAGTTTAAGTAACATCAATCTAAGAGCATTTAAAGTTTTAAAGAAAGAGGGTTTAAAAGCATTTTGGAAGTATGTAAACGGTAATTTTTTCCTTGCGCTGTTTTTCGGGATTGGAATAAGTATTCTTACACTTTCAAAGATTGTTGTTTATCTGCTAAGCACTTATCCTGTCTTACTTTGGTCTTTCTTTTTTGGATTGGTCATAGCAAGTGCTATATTAATCGGAAAGTCTATTAAAAACTGGAACCTTACATCTATAGTTTGTCTGCTTTTAGGCACAGCAATAGCAGGTTATATTTCTAGTATTGAATCTATTGCGGTCGGAGGAAGCTCTTGGTATATCTTCTTAAGCGGAGCAATCGCAATTTGTGCTATGATTTTACCGGGTATAAGCGGAGCTTTTATTTTGGTTTTACTTGGGTCTTATGGTGTGGTTATGACCGGACTGAAAACAAAAGATTTGACTTTAATTGGGTATTTTTTATCGGGTTGTTTAGTTGGTATCCTTGCCTTTTCTAAAGTGCTCAAATTTTTATTCAGTAATTATAAATCATATACATTATCAGTTCTGTGTGGTTTTCTAATTGGTAGTTTGTATAAGATTTGGCCATGGAAAAATAGAGTAGGTGGTTTTGATGCTGAACCGATCATAGTACACTCTGATGGAAGAGAAGAGTTTATGTTAACAAACGTAATGCCCTCTGATTTCGTAGCTAATTATCAAACGGTTGAATCTAGCAAAATAATTGGAGAGAGTAATTTACCATATGCTATTGCTTTAGGTGTTTTTGGACTTGTATTAATTTTAATTTTAGAGCGTTTAGCTCCAAAAGACGCATCATGAAAAATTACGGATTAATAGGTAAAAGTTTATCCCACAGTTTTTCAAAACAGTTTTTTGAAGAAAAATTTCGAAAAGAGAATATTTTAGCAACGTACTCAAACTTCGAGCTAGAATCAATAGATGAGGTGAAAGATCTGTTTGATAAAGGTGGATTGGATGGTCTGAATGTTACAGTTCCCTATAAAGAAGCCATATTACCGTATTTAGATCAAATTTCTGATGAAGCAAAAGAAATTGGTGCCGTAAACACAGTTGTATTCGAAAATGGTAAAACAATTGGATATAATACAGATGCGCATGGCTTTCACCAGTCAATCAAACCTTTCTTGATGAACACGCATCACAGGGCTATGATTTTAGGAACAGGAGGCGCGTCTAAAGCTGTTGCTTATGTTTTACAGAAAATTGGACTAGACGTAATTTATATTTCTCGAAATCCAACAAAAGAAGAGCATTTTGAGTACAAGGAGATTAATTCATTTATGCTTCAAGCATTTGGTTTAATCGTAAACACAACACCCGTTGGCACTTTTCCTAATGTAACTGATATGCCAGATTTACCTACAGCATTTTTATCTGACCGGCATTTAGTGATAGATTTAATTTACAATCCTGAAAAATCTGAATTACTTACTCAAGCAGAAAAAAAAGGTGCAGTAATTTTAAATGGTTCTACCATGCTTAAAGAACAAGCGCTTATGGCTTATAAAATCTGGACTGGCACAATATAATTCTAACATTTGCACAGTATCTCAGTATTAAATTTTTTCTGTTAAACTGATAGAACTATTCTTTATTCTTGGATAGTATTTTGACAATTATCTATTTAGGAGTTCAATTTTTTATTAGCTATGTGATTGATTTTATTGATTTAATGGTATTGAAGATTGACTTAGAAGTAAAAGATATTATTGGATATAGTTGTATTTTTGTATTCTAAATTTTTGCTATGAAACCAAGTACAGAGCTTTTTAAGTTAATTAAATCGTTAACAAAGTCGGAGAAAAGATTTTTTAAACTTTCCTCTTCTTTGCAGTCGGGAGAAAAGAACTATTTAAAAATTTTTGATTTTGTTGAAAAACAAATTAAGTATGATGAAGAAGAATTAAAGCACTACTTCAAAAACGAACGTTTTATTCAGCATTTACCTTCAGAGAAGAACCATCTTTATAAACTTATTTTAAAAAGTTTACGTTCTTATTACTCAGAACAAAATGTAAGTTCACAGCTCAAACAAGAGATTAAAAATATAGAGATACTCTACAAAAAAGCACTTTATAGAGAGTGTGAAAAGTTTTTAGGTAGAGCAAAAAAAATAGCAGAACAACACGAGAAATTTTATTATTGGTTTGAGTTGATAGAATGGGAGAAAAGATTGATGGAAGAAGCCTATGAGTCGGGCAAATTTGATGCAGATTTAGATGCTTTAATTTCTGAAGAATCAATGGTGATTGACAAGCTTAGGAATTTAGCAGAATACCAGGTTCTTTACTCTAAGATTAATTATATTTTTAGAAGTGGTGGTTTTACACATAATGAAACAGAAAGGAAAATTGTTGATGAAATAGCGAATAATCATTTGATAAAAGGTAAAAATACGGCGATTAGCTCAAGAGCTTCTTCAATTTGTTATTACATCAAAGGATTGTGTGCAGCAACCAATAGAGAATATAAAGACAGCTACGTATTCTTTAATAAAACCAAAACAATTTTAAATAATAATCCTAAAATTAAAAAAGATTTAGGTAAAAGATATATCCTTACGTTAGCCCATTTACTGAAGTGTTATTTGCAGGAAAAGGACTTCTCGAGTGCGCAGCAAACTCTTGAAGAAATAAAATCCTTAGCTGAAGAACGCAGTTTTAAAAATTTAGATTTAGAAGTTAGAATATTTACAATCGCTAATAATGAACAGTTAAAGATTTACAACCTTCAGGGTAAGTTTGACCAAGCGTTAAAACGTATTCCAGAAATTGAAAAAACACGTTCTAAATACGGTGAGAAAATAAATAAAGAACAGGAGATTCAATTTCTATACAATATCGCTTACACTTATTTCGGGAACGGAGATTATAAAAAAGCCTTGTTTTATCTGAATCAAGTATTGAATGATAATGAGCAAAATTTACGACAAGATATCTATAGTTTTGCGCGCTTGTTTAATTTGGTATTGCATTTCGAGTTAGAAAACTATGAATTTTTAGAATATGTAGTGAAGAGTACAAATAGATACCTTAATAAAACAGAAAGAGATTATAAAATAGAAAAGGTTTTCGTAAAACAAATAAAGCGATTGGCTAAAGCGTCTGACAGGCACGATAAAACAGAGGTTCTAGAGGAGATAAAAGTAGAAATTTCTGAACTTTTACAAGATTATCAAGAAAGAGTAGTACTAGAATTCATAAATATAGAAGCATGGTTAATTAGTAAGATTGAAGATATAAATCTTTCAAAAGCGATACAAAAAACAAGCTGATTTTATCGCATGATCTTTACTTTCAGATAGATTTTTAGAAACACATTGAACAAAGTTTATACCTTTGCTTACTTCAAAAAAAATAGAACATTATAGTTATTAAATATGGCACAAAAATTTACCACAAGAGAAGAAGATTATTCTAAATGGTACAATGAACTTGTAGGAAGAGCAGATTTAGCAGAGCATTCAGATGTAAGAGGATGTATGGTAATTAAGCCTTACGGTTATGCTATCTGGGAAAAAATGAAAGAAATTTTGGATAAAAAGTTTAAAGAAACTGGACATTCAAATGCTTATTTTCCACTCTTTATCCCAAAGTCATATTTAAGTAAAGAAGCGAGTCACGTTGAAGGCTTCGCAAAGGAATGTGCTGTGGTAACTCATTATCGTTTAAAAGACGATGGAGAAGGAGGTGTTATGGTGGATCCAGATGCTAAATTAGAAGAAGAGCTAATCGTTAGGCCTACTTCAGAAACTATCATTTGGAATTCATATAAAAACTGGATTCAATCATACAGAGATTTACCGATTTTAATTAACCAGTGGGCAAATGTGGTGCGTTGGGAAATGCGAACGCGACTTTTCCTAAGAACAGCAGAGTTTTTATGGCAAGAAGGGCACACGGCTCATGCAACAAAAAAAGAAGCCATAGCAGAAGCTGAGCAAATGTTAGAAGTCTATGCAGATTTTGCAGAACAGTATATGGCTATGCCAGTTATTAAAGGTTTGAAATCTGAAAGTGAACGGTTTGCTGGAGCAGAAGAAACATATTGTATCGAAGCTATGATGCAAGATGGTAAGGCTCTTCAAGCAGGTACTTCTCATTTTTTAGGTCAAAATTTTGCAAAAGCATTTGATGTTAAGTTTTCAGATAAAGAAGGAAAGTTAGACCATGTTTGGGCAACTTCTTGGGGAGTTTCTACTCGTTTAATGGGTGCTTTAATTATGACTCATTCAGATGATGAAGGATTGGTTTTACCACCTGCATTAGCTCCAATTCAAGTTGCTATTATTCCTATTTATAAAGGAGAAGAGCAGTTGACTATGATTACTGAAAAAATTACTCCTGTAATTAACGCTTTAAGATCAAAAGGGATTTCAGTAAAGTTTGATGATGATGACAACAGAAGGCCGGGTTGGAAATTTGCAGAATACGAAGCAAAAGGTGTTCCCGTTCGAGTAGCTATCGGACAGCGCGATTTAGATAATGGTAAAGCCGAAGTTGCAAGAAGAGATACCAAAGAAAAAAATGTTGTAGATTTCGAAGGAGTAGAGCAGTATATAGAAAATCTTCTGGAGGAAATACAAAAGAACTTATTCGATAAGGCAAAAACATTTAGCATAGAAAATATAAGAAACGTTGAAACGTATGAAGAGTTTAAAACTGTTTTAGAAGAAAATGGTGGTTTTATTTCTGCGCATTGGGACGGTTCTAAAGAAACAGAAGAAAAAATAAAAAACGAAACAAAGGCTACAATACGCTGCATACCCTTAGACGCTAAGGAAGAAAACGGTAAATGTATGGTTACAGGAAAGCCATCAAATAAACGCGTAATCTTTGCGAAAGCTTACTAATCTTACTACACTATTATGGAAGAAACGAAGAAAGAATTAAAACAGCTGCTGTTAGACAGAGCTTTATTGAAACAAGATGTTTTTCAAAATACGAAGGATGTTTTTAAGAAATTTAAGGATATCATTAGAGAAGAGGTCGAAAGTCTTAGAGAAAGCATTACAGATGAGCGTGTACGCTTGAAATTTGTGGATAAAGGAGACTTTGAAGTACATGCTTACGTAGGTTCAGATGTTTTGGTTTTTCACATGCATACAAACATTTTTAGATTTAAAGATGAGCATCCATTATGGAAATCGTCTTATTTGAAGAATGATCCAGGACAAGGATATTGTGGTACAATAAACGTGTATAATTTCTTGGCAGATTCTTTTTTACAAGGTAGAATGAATGACCCCGGCTTTTTGATAGGAAGAGTTCTAGTAAACAAAGAAAATCATTTTATGGTTGAAGGTAAAGGACAGTTAGGATTTTTGTTTAGAGATTTTGTTAACCTTCAGATTTCAGAAGAAATAATTGCTGACATTGTTGAGCGTGCATTTATTCATGCAATCGAGTTTGATTTAATTTCTCCACCATTTGATAAAGTGAGTGTGGTAAACGTTATGCAGATTAAAGCATTGAGTTCTAGTCTACAAATGAAAACTAGTAAGCGACTCGGTTTTAAGTTTGAAGCAGAAGACGATGAAATAATTTAATTTTTTTTCATTTTTCTTTTGCAGATACGAAATTTGGATATATATTTGCACTCCGAAAATTAAGCAATCGAGCTTAAACAAAGGGAATTTAAAGAGTTCATGAGCACATTCTTTATTCTTTAAATGTTTGAAATAAAACTTCAAAATGTTTACATTAAGAAGTTTCAATTTTTAAATGTAAATTGGCCCATTCGTCTAGTGGTTAGGACATCAGGTTTTCATCCTGGAAACAGGAGTTCGATTCTCCTATGGGCTACTAATAATACAAAAGCGTATTATTTATTTGAAATAGTAAGTTTGTATATAATCTGAGTTAGCGAAAACTATCTTAGGTTTCTCAAACTTCCAATTAAATTTAAATTGGCCCATTCGTCTAGTGGTTAGGACATCAGGTTTTCATCCTGGAAACAGGAGTTCGATTCTCCTATGGGCTACAACGCTTTTAAAGCACAATAAATAAATTAAAGTAATGGCAAATCACAAGTCAGCAATAAAGAGAATTAGATCAAACGAAGCGAAAAGAGTTCGTAACAAGTATCAGCATAAAACTACGCGTAATGCTGTGAAAAACTTACGTTCTTTAACAGACAAGAAAGAAGCAGAGAAGCTTTTTCCTTCTGTAGCAGGTATGCTTGATAAATTAGCGAAGAGAAACATTATCCACGCTAATAAAGCTGCTAACCTTAAGTCAGGTTTAGCGAAAGCAATCGCCAAGTTATAATAGAAATTATATTTAATTAAAGGAGCTCGATTTATCGGTCTCCTTTTTTTGGTTTATACCTGTACCTAATGTTTTTGAAATTCAAAAATTCTTGGAAAATAGCTTTACAGAAAGAGACTAACGCTTCTTATTTTAGTTCACTTTCGTCTTTTTTAGAAAAAGAATATAAACAGAAATCTATTTTACCGGCAAAAGATTCGATTTTCAAGGCTTATGAAGCAACGCCTTTGATTGAAGTTAAAGTTGTAATTCTTGGTCAAGATCCATATCCAACAAAAGGCCATGCTCATGGACTTTGTTTTTCCGTTAATCATGACGTACAACCTTTACCTAAATCACTAAAAAATATATTTAAAGAATTAGAAAGTGACACGGGTAAATCTATTCCGCTCCATGGAAATTTAGAAGGTTGGAGCAAACAAGGTGTTTTTCTCTTAAATACGGTTTTAACAGTTGAAGAAGGGAAGCCAGGAAGTCATCAAAAAAAAGGTTGGGAAGAATTTACAGATGCTACATTAACGGCAATTAACGAGTATAGCAAAAGTGTTGTTTTCTTACTTTGGGGAAAACATGCGCAACAAAAGAAAAAATTAATTGATACAAATAAACATTTAGTATTAGAAACGGCACACCCTTCTCCTTTGTCTGCCTACCGAGGCTTTTTTGATTCTAAACACTTCAGCAAGGCTAATAATTATCTTAAACAGCAAGGGCTGGAAGAAATAGATTGGTGAAAGTAGAAAGCTGATTCTATTTGCTATTAAGATATTACACTTTTTTTTGCACACAAAAAAAGCACCCTTAAAAAAGTGTGCTTTTAGTTTATGTATCTAATTCGTTTTATTCTTTTTGAGCATCTTTCCTTTTTTGCTCCAACTCCTCAGCTTCTTTTTTCTCTTGCTCTACATCAAAAATCTTTTCTGCTGTTGGCATACCTTGCACAGCATCTAAGTATTCTTCTAATTGCGCTATACTTAAAGATTTAGCTACAATTCTCTTGTTTTTATCTACAACGAAAACGCGAGGTGTAGAGAAGATATCATAGGTTTGTTGGTAGTTTAACGATTCAACCGTAGTTTTAGATGGTATAAGCGTTCTTACGTTTTCTTGACTCTCATTTGCAAACTCCCAAATAGAATTGGTCAATGCAACGTTGGTAAATGTTAAATCATTTTCTCTGATATATTTTTTCCACTTTTCAAAATCTTCACCGGTTGCTTTTCCAATAGCAAATACACCAACATTTCTATCTTTTAATTTTTGTGCATATAACTTTTGAAGTTTCGGGGTTTCCTTTTTACAATGTCCACAATCTGGATCCCAAAAATAAAGCACCGTATATTCTTTTCCATTATCATAAAATCCTAACCAATTCTGTTCAGTTGTATCCGTCAAAATAATGTTTGGTGCTTTGTTTCCAATATCCGTAATTGATTTCGTTCCAATGTCTTCACAAATCTCATCTAACTTGCTATCTTTCATCCAAAAGCCTTTATACTTTCCATTTTTATCTTTCGAGCAGTAGTAGTTCAGAAACATAAAATGAAAGACTTTGTCCATTCCCATAATTTTCGACTTTTCAAAGTGAGAACTAATCGTAGTAGTAAAGAATCTATACATAGTACTGCCTTCTTGAAGTTGATTCATTACTGGAGCGATGTATTTAATTAAAGAGTCTGGAGACTGGTGCAACACACGGTCTGAAATATATTGTCTAACCTTTTTTTCCAATACAGGTACATTTACCAATCTATCATCTTGTAAATCTACATTGTCCCAAAAGTGATCTCTGAAATATTTGTAAACAAACAGAGAGTCTTTAAGACTTCCATCTTCATTTTTTGGAGCCTCTGGAAGGTCTATATCCATAGACATTTTAATGATTTTTGCAGCAAGTGTATTTGCATTTTCATCAATTAATTTATTCTGATACGCAATAACGTCCTTAGATATTTGATTGACTTGATCTTTCAGTTCCTTTTTCTTATCCACAGCATCGTTAGGTAGGGCATCTGCTTGTTTATTCAGTGCATCAGCTTGCTCTCTACTGCTTTGTATCATTTGTATGTAAGGGATAAATAATTTATTCTCGACCGATTTTTTTACAACCATCGGCGTTACAAAATTATTATGTTCCGTTTCAATTTCAACTGCTTCATTGTTGTAAATAAATTCAAAATACTTTTGTCCGGGCAAAAGAACAGCCATTACACCCGGTTGTTGTTTACTGCCATCAAAAGTTACAATCTCGTTCTTAATGTCTGCCGTGTCTGCATAGTATAATTTACTACCTACGTACTTTACTAAGTTAATTGTACCGTCGGGTTGACCTTTGATTTTAAACTTTAAGTCTTGACTAAAAACAGTAGCGATTGACTGTGTGATGAGCAACGAAAGTAAAATGTATTTTTTCATTTGTAAGTGTTTATTTTGAAGTTAACCATATGACGTACCAAAAATACAAATGGTATTTATTTTAACAGTAATTTAACGCTTGTTTTTATCGCGAAGCGTAAATAATCCTTTTTGAACTTAAATTGTTAAATAACAGGTACAAGCTAAAAACTATCAATACAACAAAGAAGCTTTGCCAAGTCAAGGTTGTTTCAATAAATATTCCTCCACTTTTTAACGCATTATCAATAAAATATTTTCCAAGTAAGAAAAGAGTAGCACTACTTAAAACAATTATTGCGAAAACCTTTACGAAGTAAACCAAGAAGGTTTTTATTATTGTTTTTGGTGCGTAACCAATACGCAATAATGTTGTGATTTCATATTGGTTCTTTGAAAGTATTAACTGCCCATATTGAATGAGTACCAATAAAGAAAGAAATATGGTTAATATGCTAACACTAAGTATGATTGAGAAGAGTGTACTGGCTACACTTTTAAGTTTTCCGATAGCTAAAGAGCTTGCTTTAGGCTCGATATGCTTTTTCTCCATAAAATTTTCAAACTCTCCAAATTCTCCGTCTTTCACGGCAATAATTAGGTTACTGGTTTCTCCCTTGTCTTCCTGCGGATAAACTTTATTTCCATAGTCTATAAAGCTTTTAGGAACAAGAATACTCCCAATAATATTTGTAAAACCAACAACTTTAGCTTTTCTATTTTCTTTTCCTTCTTGGTTAGAGATCGTAAACGTAAGTGGAAGTTTAGAAGCTAGTTCGTCAGAGATTTGAGGAATGCCTTGACCAGCTACAAAATTATTGGCCATCAACAGCCATTCTCTTGGAATTATCACAGGAACAAATTCGTCTTCTTTATTCCATTTCCATTGAGATGTGTCTGTATCCAAAAATTGAGCATCAATGGATTGAACAAAAATATCTGTTCTAAATTTGTTTGGTCCAAAAAGCTTTTCCTCTTTTAGGGTAATAGAAATATCAAATGAGTTAGATAAAATTGGGAAAACCTGTTCAATAAAACCTTCTTGTTGGTAAGCCAAAATGTCTTGATCGTCAAATCCCGTCTTTGTCATTCCTAGCGTAGTATAGTTACTCACTTTTCTTTGAATTATAATGGTGTTGTTTTTCATTGTTTCATCACCTTCGCCAAACTCATTCACCCGAATCAAATAGTGTAAAGACGTAAGCAAGAAAGAAAAGCCTAGAAATGCTCCAATTATTGCTATAATAAGTTGAGCTTTTGATTGGTTTTTAAATAATATTTTACTCAACATAATTATAGTTTTAATTCCTTATCGTAGTTAAATCCATGAAAATCGCCTAGGGTAGTTAGAATAAATCCTGCTTCAATTTCATTACAACGCGAGTTAATTAAGGATAAACAGCGCTGTGTGTTTTCTTCGTCTAGGTGACTAAAAGGTTCGTCTAGTATTAGCCATTCAAAAGGTTGAGAAAGCGCACGTATAATTGCAACTCTTTGCTGTTGTCCCATAGATAAAAGACCACATGGCATTTCCCATTTATTTGCTAAATCTAACGCTGACAACAGTGAACGTAGCTTTTCTTCGTTGAATGTATTGGTAAGGTCATTTTTAAGGATTAGATTTTCTTTTACTGTTAACGACGGAAATAATTGTAAATCCTGAAAAACAACAGCAATTTTATCTCTTCTAATTATAGCCCACTTTTCTAAATCCCAACCTTTTATATCTTCATTATCAAAAAGCAGTGAGCCAGAGTAATCATTTTTAACACCCAAAATCGTATTCGTAAACGTAGATTTACCTTTTCCTGAAGATGCGTTTAATACAACTTTTTGTTTAGATAATAATTCAAACTCATTTCCCCATATACTATCGCTACCGTGATTGATACTAGCAAGGAAGCTAGGCATTACGTTGTTAAATTTTATTTTCATTGGGACTTTTTTTCAAACTAATTTCAAATACCGTTCCATCTTTTCAGGGATAGGTTTATGTACTTGTAGATCAACGTTCTGCTTACAGTCGTTTTAATGGAGTTTTAACACCTTCTACTAAACTGTAACAAGCTAATTTATCTTTAAAAACACTACTTTTAAAAATAGAAGTGTTCAGTAAGGTTCGCACACATTCTTGAATTCCTTCAACGATAGAAGGGTGGGGATGTACAAGTTCAGCTAAAACATCGATCGACGCGTTCATTTTTATTAGAAGTCCAACGGCTTGAATAGCAGAGGAAGCATGCTCACCAACAGCTCGCATGCCTAAAATTGTTCTTTTATCATCGTTAGAAACAATAATTTTAAAAAAGCCTTGTGTTTTTCTCATCGCAATTGCACGAGCAATTAATGAGTAGTCTATCTTGACTACTTTAACAGGAATGTTTTGTTCTAGACATTTCTTTTCATTTAACCCTACAGCTGCTACTTCAGGGTTCATAAACATAATGGTGCAAACATTGTCATATGAAAGTCTTTCTGTCTCACTATCACAAATTTTTTCTACGGCATGTCTTGCCTCAATTTCGCCCATATTTACCAATGCAATTCTGCCAGAAACATCACCAACTGCATAAATATTCGGTACGTTTGTACGTGTATCATCATCACCGATGTGTACTCCGCGGTCCGACATCTTGACCCCTGCATTTTCGATTTTCAATCCTTCAATATTTGGAACTCTTCCAACTGATACAAGAGCTCTTTCTACTTGAATTGTTTCTCTTTTTCCATCGGGATAAGAAAGTTCGTATTCTACTTTCCCGTCTTTTTTAACCAATCGCTCTAAATTGGCCCTGTGATGAATGATTACACCTTGAAGCTCTAAATTACGTGCAACAAGATTTGAAACATCATCGTCTTCAAAAGGAAGTATCTTGTCTTGTCTGTCAATTAGATATACTTTTGTTTTCCCAAAGCTTGAAAAAATTGTAGCATATTCACATCCGATTACACCTGCACCTACAATTACAATACTTTCTGGAAAATCATTTAAATTTTCAATTCCATCACTTGTTAAGATAACTTCTTCATCTACATCAATATTTCTAGGTTTTCTAGGAGAGGATCCAGATGCGAGAATAATATTTTCGGCCCAAATCGTTTTTGTTTTGTTACCTAGTACAATATCTACCTCGTTTTTAGAGCGCAAACTACCTAGCCCTCTCTCATATTTCAGTAGCTTTTTCATGGATTCTGTTTGAAGCAGTTTTATGTGGCTGCTAATGTGAAATTTTCTTTCAAATATTGCTTCATCCAGTGTTCTTTTGATTTCTTTCCAAGTTGGCTCGAACTTAGATCTGCCTAAAGACACAATTGTTTCGTTTACACTTCGTGTGCGTTGAGAAAGTTCCCATAGCGTTTTTGAAGAAAGGGCCCCATTAAAAACACCCGCACCGCCAACTTTGTCTTTTTCCACTAAGCATACTGTTTTTCCAAAATCAATTGCGCGCATTGCAGCAGCGTATCCGGCAGGTCCACCGCCTATTACCACTATATCAAACTTTTCCATGTTGTTTTTTTCTCGGGATAAATATAATAAGCTTATTTTTGAAATTCTGTTTTAATCATATCGAAGTGCTTATTTCAGAACGAAGTAATGGAATACGAAAAAGAATTAAAAATAGCTCAATTAGAAGCAAAAGCCAATAAAAAATTAACGAATAGACTTCATAAAGTAAAGTCTAAAAAATTAGATCAAGAGTTTGAGGCGCTCCACGATGAAGTTTTTCAAGAAATTGATTGTCTTAAGTGTGCTAATTGTTGTAAAACCACTAGTCCCATTTTTCGTAATGTAGATGTGGAAAGAGTTTCAAAGCGCTTAGGTATTTCTGCAGCTAATTTCGAGGATAAATATTTAAAACGTGATGAGGATGATGATTTGGTATTGAAATCAGCTCCATGCGTCTTTTTGGAAAGTGACAATACGTGCTCTATCTATGAAGATAGACCCTTGGCGTGCAAAGAGTATCCGCATACAAATAGAAAACGTATGGATAAAATACTACCACTAACTTTACAGAATACCCTTATTTGCCCGGCGGTTAGCACTATTTTTGAGCGGTTTAAAGAAAAAAGATAACTTCAGGCAACGCTTTAATTAAATTTATCGTTAAAAATCTTATTAAGATACTTAATATGCGCTACATTACTACTTTAGCATCACTTTTTATAATTTGTTTCAACCTCAGCTTAGCCCAAAGAGCGAAAGATGGAGATTATACAGTTACTACTTTAAATGAAATTTTAAACGAATACACTACACTTTCTTCAGATGCTTCTTCTGGTGCTATAACGGTAGACGTAGCCAACAATTCTTTAAATAATTCTTTTTTCGGAGCCAATTTGGCCCAAGGAGATTTAGTGCTTATAATTCAAATGAAGGGAGTTGATGTAGACATAAGTAATTATCCAACTGTGGTTTGGGGAGGTACTTATACTGTTCAAACAAGTTGGTTTTCTAACGGAGGAGTTTTAGAGCCAAGTGAATTTGGAGCAGTTACTAATTATAATAATGCAGGTAATTTCGAGTATAAAGAGGTTCAAAGTGTCAGCGGTACGGGAGTTATTGAATTTACCTGTCCTTTAACCAATAACTATACGGCAAATAGAAATGTGCAGGTGATTCGTGTTCCAAGAATAAATAACCTTATTGTAAGCAACAATACCAGTGTAACTTGTCCATCTTATAACGGAGTTACAGGAGGAATTGTAGCTTTAGAAGTAGAAAGTACATTAAATTTAAATGGAAATAATGCCAGAATTGATGCCTCGGAAAATGGCTTTAGAGGAGGGCAATGTTTAGATAATGTTTCAGGTACTTCTAATGCTACTGGTTTTAATGAGATTGGTTACTTAGGGTCTATTGATAATTTAGAAGGTGCTGAAAAGGGAGAGTCGGTAGCTGGAGATGTTGCTTTTTATGTCTCTCAATACTCATCTCAATATGGTTTAGGTGCTATCGCAAATGGCGGTGGTGGTGGAAATTATCATAATTCTGGCGGTGGAGGTGGTTCTAACGTGGGTACAGGAACATATACGGGTGATGGAAATCCTTCTCCAGGAAATGTAAATGCATGGAATGAAGAATCGCTAGGGTTTGCAACTTCGTCAAGTTCTGGAGGAGGTAGAGGTGGTTATTCTCATTCTACGGTGAACTTGGATGCAACAACTACAGGACCATTTGATACAGGTTGGGGAGTTCCAGATAGTAGAAGAAATGTAGGAGGAAAAGGTGGACATGCGCTTACGCTTAACCCCAACAAATTGTTTTTTGGAGGAGGTGGTGGTGCCGGAGATCAAAATGATTCTGATGGTGGAGACGGTGGAAACGGCGGAGGAATAGTATTTATTACTTCTTATGGATTAATTACGGGTAATGGAGTTATTGAAGCAAATGGAGAAGCTGGTGGTAATGCCGAAGGTGTTGATGTTACAGGTAATTTTTCTACAGCAAAATCTGGCGATGATGGCGCCGGAGGTGGAGGTGGAGGAGGATCTATTTTTATTCAAAATACAACTCCAATCGCTACAACAGTAAATTTAGAAGTAACTGGAGGTGATGGAGGAGACCAGGTTATTACCTTAGCTGCATTTGCTACGAATCAAGCAAATGGTCCTGGTGGTTCAGGAGCTGGCGGTCTTATTTCAATTTCATCCGGAACTCCAACTATTAATGTCTTAGCAGGTGCTGCAGGAACAACAAATAGTTCGCATCTTTCTGAGTTTACTTTTAACGGAGCAACAAACGGAGCTTCTGGTATAAGTTCGACTTCGTCATTCTTTGATTTGGTTATTAATAATGATACTATTTGTAATAATACATCAACTACTTTAACCGCTACTGTTTTAGGTAGTTTACCATCAACAAGTGCGGTAGAATGGTATACACAGCCTTTTGGTGGAACAAGTTTTCATACTGGACTCACTTATACTACGCCTAATTTAATTAATACAACAATTTATTTTATTGGAATTTGTCCAGGTACGTTTAGAATTCCCGTAACAGTTGTTGTTGGTGCACCAATTAGTTTTGGTTTATTTCCTTCAGTGACAGATGAAACATGCGCAGGTAATGATGGTTCTGTAGAGAATATTTTTGCTTTTGGGGGTATTGGCGGACTTACTTTTGATTGGAACGGTTCAGCTTCGGCAACGGATGAGTTGTTCGGTGTAAGTGCAGGATCTTATTTACTTACGGCAACCGATGCGATTGGTTGTTCAAATACTTCTGGTCCGTATGTAGTAGGAGGAAGTGCAGCACCCACTATTGATATTTCTAATGTTGCAATAAATAGTCAATCGTGTACAATATTAGATGGATCTATAACCGGTTTGGTTGTTGTTGGTGGTTCTGCTCCTTATACTTACGATTGGAACGGAAACTTATCTCCAACTATTGATTTAGTAGGCGTTCTATCTGGAACTTATATATTAACGGTTACCGATGCAGCAGGATGTTCTGTAACGCAAGGTCCATTCAATATTCCAAATGCAAATCCACCAATTAGTTTCGGACTTTTTCCAATGACTAACGATGAGACTTGTGCGGGGAATGATGGTTCTGTTGAAAATATCTTTGCTTTTGGCGGTACTGGTCCATTAACTTATGAGTGGAATGGTAATCCAGCGGGATCTGACGAATTGTTTAATATTCCTGCGGGCTCTTACACATTAGTTGTTACAGATGCAGCAGGGTGCTCAAATACCTCAGGACCTCATATTGTAGGTGGTTCTTCTGGTCCAGTAGTGGATGTTTCTGCAATGGTTGTTACAGATGCAATTTGTTCGAATGATGGAGCAATTACAGGTATATCAATTTCAGGAGGAACTGTTCCTTATGTATTTGAATGGAATGGAAACCCTACGGTTAATCAAGATTTAGTAAATGTTTCACCAGGTAGTTATACGCTTGCAGTAACGGATAATACTGGTTGTACAACAACTTCAGGTCCTCATGTAATTACATCTGTTGCTGGTCCAATGATTGATGAAAATAACCTATCTATAACTAACGAAACATGTTTTGGGAATAACGGAGCTATTACAGGTTTGTCTGTTTCCGGAGGAATGATGCCATTTTTATATGAATGGAATGGAAATACAACGCCAACAGCCGATTTGAATGGAGTTAACTCAAACACATATACTTTAACGGTAACAGATGCGAATGGCTGTTCGGCTACTTCAGGTCCACATGTTGTCGATTTAGACTCAAGCCCTTTTATTGACGAATCGAATGTTATAATTACAGACGAAATATGCGATGGTTTAAATGGAGAGATCAGTGGAATTACCATATCCAATGGCGTTGCACCATATACTTTTGAATGGAATGGAAACCCTTCTGTATCCTCAAATTTAACAGGAGTTCCAGCTGGAAATTATACATTAACGGTAACTGATTTTAACGGTTGTTCAGTATCTTCTAGTGGTTTTACAATTGGAGGGAATGGACTTCCAACTGTAGACGAATCAAGTTTAACTATTTTAGATGAAACCTGCTTTGGGTCTGTTGGTTCAATTACAGGTATAAATATTTCTGGCGGTACCTTACCTTATTCATTTGATTGGAATTCGACGGCATCACCAACAGTTGAACTTTTAAATGCATCTTCTGGAAGTTATACTTTAACAGTTACCGATGGTTCTGGTTGTATCGTAACTTCCGGACCGCATTCTATTGGTTTAACACCTAGTCCAGTAATTGATTTGGCTAGTGTTACTGTAACTCCGCAGTCTTGTGCCGGAAACGATGGTTTTATAACAGGAATTAATGTAACAGGAGGATTGGCTCCTTATAGTTATACTTGGAATGGGAATAACTCAATTTCATCAGACTTAATTGCGGTTAGTGATGGTAATTATACATTTACTGTTACAGATGCAAACGGATGTACTAATTCGGCAGGCCCATTTGTAGTAACGGGAACAGCTGCACCTGTTTTAGACCCAACTGCTGTTATCACACAAGCAGAATCGTGTTTTGGAAATGATGGTTCTATTACGGGGATAACAATAAGTGGTGGTTTAGCACCTTACTCTTTTGATTGGAATGGTAATTCAAGTGCATCGATAGACTTAGTTAATGCGGTTGCAGGAAACTACACACTAACAGTTACAGATGCAAATAATTGTGCGGTGTCGATTGGTGCTTATACATTAAGTAATATTGGTGCTCCAACGATAGACAACAGCATAGTTAATGTCATGGATGAAAGTTGTGCAGGAAATGATGGTTCAGTTAGTGGTTTGATTATTAACGGAGGTACTGCACCTTATAATTTTGAGTGGAATGGTAATACTACAATTTCTCAAAATTTAAACAATGCAAATGCCGGGAGCTATACCTTATTAGTAACAGATGCAGTGGGATGTTCAGTGACATCAGGCCCTTATCAGATTGAAGGTGGTGCTGGTCCGCTTTTAGATGATTTAGCACTGACGGTTACAGATGAATCATGTTTTGGAAATGATGGATCAATTACGGGGATTTTAGTAAATGGAGGAACCTTACCGTATATAATCGACTGGAATGGAAATCTTTCTACAAGTTTAGATCTTTTAAATGTTACATCAGGTACATATTCGGTCACAGTAACTGATGCCTTAGGTTGTGCAGTTACTTCTGGTCCACATGTCATTAATGGGAGTTCAGCTCCATCCATTGATCTTTCTAATCTAAGCGTTTTAGATGAGAACTGTGGAAATGCCGACGGCAATATTCAAGGTATTCTAGTTACTGGTGGTGTACTTCCTTACACTTTTGTTTATGATAACGGAATAGGTTCCGTTGCAACAACTGATTTAACAGGAATACCTGCTGGTGATTATGTTCTTACTGTTACAGGTGCCGACGCGTGTTCTACATCCGAAATTATTTCTGTTGAGGAAAACTTGGGGCCTAATATTGATGAGTCTAATGTGAGTGTAACCAATGCAGATTGTGAAAATCAAGGCGGAGCAATTTTAGGAATAACTGCAAGTGGATTTGGTCAATTGAGTTTTGAATGGACAAACAGTTCATTGGCAACAAGAGATGCAATAAATGTTTCCTCTGGTTCTTATCAATTAACTGTTTCAGACGCAAATGGTTGTTCAGTGCAATCACAAGTATATGAAGTTAGTCAGAATCCGGGTCCAACAGCTGACTTTATCATTTTACCAGAAAATCCAACTCAAGGAGAAGAGGTAACATTTGTAAATCAGTCTACTGGTTATAATACATCATTATCAAGTTGGTATGTAGAAGGAGATGTGTATACGATCAATAATTTAGATTATCAATTTGAATCTGCGGGTAATCAAGTTGTCCAATTGGTAGTATCAGACGAGGATGGTTGTAAAGACTCAATTGAAATTGCATTAAGAATAGAAACTAACATTTTGTTTTATGCACCAAATACCTTTACACCAGATAATAATGAGTTCAATCAAACCTGGAATGTTTCTATTTCAGGGGTCGATATTTATGATTACTCTTTAAAAATATATAACCGTTGGGGTAAGCTAGTGTTTGAATCTCAAAATACAGAAATTGGATGGGATGGAACTTACGCTGGCGACTACTTAGAAACAGGTACATATGTTTGGACAATAGAAGCTAAAAATATTTCTGATAATGAACGATATTTTTTTACCGGACACGTTAACATGTTGAGGTAAAGCGAAAAAAAAGATTTTTTGTGTTAGAAAATTATTATTTATCAATTAAAAAAAGCATTTTTATAGTACATTAATAAAATGTCTCTAGCTAAAAATGATTTAAAGCCTATTTTAAAAGTTATCTATGAGAAGCTTTTAAAAGACTTTCAAAAGACTGAAGGTTTTGAATTGATGGTGTCGCACTTTGGTGAATTTTCCCAAGATCTTGTAAATAGTTTATCTGAAGGTTCAGAATACTCTATGTTAAATAAAGGAGCTAAGAAAAGTCTAACGAAAAGAATGTTTTCTGTTTTAATAGAAGGACTTCAAAATTTAAGATTACACGGAGAAAGAGATAATTCTGGCAGACAAATTGGACACCTTCTAATCACCGAAAAAAAAGGCACTTACTTTGTTAGTATTGGTAATGTTTGTAAAATTTCAAGTAAAAAGGGACTAGAGACTCTTTTAGAAAAGCTCAATGCCATGTCTAATCAAGATGTGAAAGATTATTTTATGATGGTCTTATCAAACGGTATAATGAGCGATAAGGGTGGTGCTGGATTGGGATTTATTACAATAAAACTAAAGTCAGAGTCAAAATTAATCTACAGTTTTGAGCCTTTAAATGACAACCTTTGTTACTTTTCTATTCATATTTCACTGCTACCATAACTTGATTTGAAATTCTTATCACTAGTTTTGTTTTTTTATAGATTTATTATGAGCAAACTATTTTCCAGTATTTTAATCGCTTTTCTTTCCATTTTTTCTTTCGCAGCCGAAACTTTCTTGGTTGTTGAAAAAGACTCACTGTTAGTCTTAGAGGAGCGTATATCGCAAACACTGGTTCAAAAGTCAAAAAGTGTTGATTACAATAGTAAAGCTTCTGTTTATGATCAGACTGCATATTTCTACATCAATTTTTCAGATAATCAAAGAAGAGCTTTTGTGCAATCAGATAGTTTACAAGTTGTCTTTAACAAAGACACTAGCTTTGTTCAGAAACTAGAAGATGTGTACTTTAAAAACCCAGGACCAGAGGGTTTGATTAGTTTTAAAATTATACCCTTTAAAAATAATGTAGCAACTGATTTTGACAAAAATGAGGGTGTTAAATACGCATTCTTGAAATTTGCACCTAAGAAAACCTTAATTACTAACGATAAAATCGTAATTGGAATACTGATGTTGTTGTTAGCAATTATTTTTTATACGTCAAATTTAAATGGCAGGTTTTGGAAACGATTCTATACCATCATTCCTGCGCTTTTTCTTTGTTATATGTTACCTGCAGTGCTTACAAGCGTAGGATTAATTTCGGCAGAGGAGAGTGGTTTGTATCATATGGCATCAAGGTATTTATTACCGGCCAGTTTAATTTTGTTGATATTGTCTATTGACATCGGAGCTTTTCTTCGTTTGGGTTCAAAAAGTTTAATAATGTTCTTTACAGGTACAGTAGGAGTTATCGTGGGAGGAGTTTTTGCAATATGGTTGTTTGGAATGATAGCGCCATCAGCCGTTGGAGGAGAAGGCGCCGAGGCAACGTGGAGAGGAATGGCAACTATAGCCGGAAGCTGGATAGGTGGAGGAGCAAATCAGACTGCCATGTTAGAAACTTATGGATATAAAGAAACACTTTATGGTGGTATGGTTCTGGTAGATATAGTAGTTGCAAATATTTGGATGGCTGTTGTTTTATTTGGAATAGGAAAAAAAGGTAAAATTGATAAATGGTTAAAAGCGGATACCACGGCAATTGATGAGTTAGTGGTTAAAGTAGAGAAAATGAATGCTAAATATGAAAGAAAAGCAACCTTAACGGATTACATTGTAATGCTTGGAATCGTATTTGCTGGAGTCGGAATTGCACATTTTTTATCAGGATATTTATCAGGGTTTTTTGTTGAAAGATTGGGAGAAGGCAACACCTTATCTAGTAGTTTCTTCTGGATGGTTGTACTATCTACACTTTATGGTTTCGTTTTATCACTCACAAAGGCCAGACAGTATGAAGGGGTTGGCGCCTCAAAATTTGGATCTATCTTCTTGTACGTCTTGGTAGCAACAATTGGAATGAAAGTGGATATTGCCAGAATATTTGAAAATCCAAGTTTGATTTTAATCGGGTTAGTTTGGATAGCCATACACGCAGGTTTATTAATTCTTGTTGCAAAAATAATTAAGGCACCATATTTCTTTTTAGCTGTTGGTAGTCAGGCAAACATTGGTGGAGCTGCTTCTGCTCCTGTGGTTGCGAATGCTTTTCATCCTGCATTAACAACAGTTGGCGTATTAATGGCGGTTTTCGGATATTTTATCGGTACCTTTGGTGCCGTGCTTTGTGCGGAGTTAATGCGTATAGCAGCACCCATTTAATCCTTTGTTGTTCATTTCGTGTTCATAAGTTGGCGAGCCAGAGTTCAATACAAAGTGTTTTTAGTGTAAATTTAGTGAAGTATGTTTGAGGAAGAGGAAGAGGAAGAAGAGTTTTATCAAGATGACTTTACTGCAGATATTGAAGCATTCAATACAATGTATAAGAATGGTACCTTTCAATATATGGATGGAGATAAATTAGAAATGATTATAGATCATTTTATGATGTCCAATGCCTATAGCAAAGCACGCTGGGGAATAGATAATGCATTGATTAATTTTCCGTTTAGCACGACATTTAAACTGCGTAAAGCCCAAATTTTATCTGCATTAGGTGAGTTAAAAGAAGCACTAGAAACGTTAACTGAAATAGAAAAATTAGAAGGACTTTCTTTAGAGTTAATACTTACAAAAGCAGCTTGTTTCAATCAATTAAGAGATTCAAAAAGCGCAATAAAATATTTTAAGTTAGCACTAGATTTTTCTGAACCAGATGAGCGAGATGAGATTTATTTAGACTTGGCATTAGAATACCAAAATGTTTCTGATCATAAGTCGGCCATTTCTGTTTTAAAAGAAGCTATTAAGCAGAATCCTAAGAATGAAGTTGCCGTATATGAACTTGCATTTTGTCATGATCAAATTGGAGATTATCAAAATGCGATTCAATCATTCAAAAAGTATATAGATGAGAATCCTTATAGTTTCACTGCATGGTATAATTTAGCTAACGCTTATTTGAAGGTAGAAAACTATGAAAAAGCCATTTGGGCATATGATTACTCGATAATAATAAATGATGATTTTCCGCCCGCTTTATTTAATTTGGGAAATGCATATTTAAGTTTCGGAAAAGTTCAAAAAGCCCTAGAGTGCTTCGAAAAATGTTTGGAAATAGAAGGTGAAGATGGACTAATTCTAAGTTACATGGGAGAATGTTATGAAGAGTTAGGTGAGTTAGATTTAGCATTAAATTGTTATAAACGTTCTACAACCGTTGCTCCCCATTTAGGAGATGCCTGGTTGGGTTTAGGTATTGTTAAGGATTTGCAAGGCCATACAGCAGAGGCTATTAAACTTGTTGAACGAGCTATAGAACTCACACCTGAAAATGCAAGTTATTATCATGTATTAGCGGGTGTGTATGAAAAGATACCAGAATTTGATAAAGCTATTGAGGCATATCGCGTTGGAACCGAAATGGATCCTAAAAATGAAGATATGTTGATTGACTATTTTAAACTATTAGTAGAATATAACCCTTCTCTTGTAGAAGAATTATGGCTGCTTAGTCCTGAATTTCAGTACAGTAAAGAACTAGACGTTATTCGTATTTATGCGTTTTGGTTATGTAACAATACGGTTGATTCTATTTTATTATTGGATGAACTTGTTTTTATGGACATAGATTTAGCGAAAAAGTTATTTTTGCATTTTCCTGAAGCGAAAAATATTGAGGATTTTACCCACAGAATATTAGATTAATAGTACTTATGAATTTCGATTTATCATACATTCCACAAAGAACTTCAAAGCCAAGAATAGCTGGCGTTACCATGATGATGGATAAAGGCTTAAGCATGCGAGAAGTTGAGGATTTTATTGCATCTTCTGGTCATTTAACTGATGTAGTTAAGTTTGGATTTGGAACCGCGTTCGTTTCAAATGATTTAGAAAAAAAGATTGCCTTGTATAAGGAAGCAAATATTCGTCCATATTTTGGAGGAACACTATTTGAAGCCTTTTACGCAAGAGGTATGTTTGAAGACTATCTAAGGTTATGCGATAAGTATGATTTAGATTTGGCTGAGATTTCTGATGGATCTATAATTATTCCACATGATAAAAAGTGCGAATTAATTAGAAAAGTTGCGAAAACAAGAACTTGCTTGTCAGAAGTAGGCTCGAAAGATTCTGGTATCCTAATCTCTCCCAATAAGTGGATTAAAATGATGAGTACTGAATTAGAAGCAGGCTCTTGGAAAGTAATTGCAGAAGGCAGAGAGAGTGGAACTGTTGGTGTATTTAGACCAAATGGAACTGCGCATACTCTTTTAATCAATAAGATTATTGCTAAAATTAAGCCAGATGATATTTTATGGGAAGCACCTAAAAAAAATCAGCAAGTATGGTTTGTGAAATTGTTTGGAGCAAACGTAAACCTAGGAAATATTGCACATAATGAAATGATACCTCTCGAATGTCTGCGTTTAGGTTTAAGAGGAGATACCTTTTTTGAAAACTTACCTGAAGATTATGCAGCACGTTTAAAGCAAGTTGCTTCTGACGAAGAAGAATAGTGAAATTCCCTATGGCTACCTTGCTTAAAACAATTACTGGTCATGCTGGCGCAATTTACGATGCCTTTAAGCTAGATAATTTTATATTTACTACTAGTTCAGATAAGTATACGGTAAGGTGGAAAATTGCAGAAGGTATACAAGATAAATTTGCAATAAAGTCGGATTTCTCAGCATTTAAAATTGCTTTAGTTAATAATGATAAAACGCTTGTTATCGGTTCTTCTAAAGGAAATCTTCATTGTATTGATTTAAGTGCTAAAGAAGAGGTTAAAAATTTAGCACAACATAAATCAAGTATATTTTCGATTACTGAAAATAGATTAAATAAAGAGTTTTATACAACTGATATGCAAGGTTATTTTTGTGTTTGGTGTACAGAAACTTTCGAATTAAAACTTACTTTGCCGTTAGCTTGTGGTAAGATTAGGCATTGTGCATTAAACGAAGACGGATCAAATGTTAGTTTATCTTGTCAAGATGGTAAAATTAGAATTTTAGAAACGACTTTTTTTAATGAGATTATAACATTTAAAGCACATCCTAGTGGAGTAAATGTTTCTTTATTTGATGGACCGTATCTAATTACCGGAGGAAAAGACGCGCACCTAAGAAAATGGGACTTGAAAACCCAGAAAGTATTGATTGAAATACCTGCTCATAACTTTGCGGTTTATGATCTTATAAAAATGAAAAACGGAAGCTATGTTACAGCTAGCTTTGACAAAACGATAAAAATTTGGAATTCTGAATTACAAATCACCGAAAGATTAGACAAGCGCGCAGGAGGCCATACCCACACCGTAAATAGATTAGTCAAACTAAGTAATGAAGAATTCATTTCTGTAGGAGACGATAAAAAAATTATTCATTGGAGTTTAAACTAGCTCTTCATTTAAGAACGAGACCAATATATTTTTAATTTTTGACATTTATAGCCTATTTTACAGCAATAACGCCGTCAGGTAAAAATGTACTAAGTACAACTTGTTCTGTTGTATTAATATCATCTTCTTTAAAAGGTTTAGCTACCTTAATGTAATTTTCAGTAAAACCATGCATAAAGCCATCGTGGTTGTCACCTTCCCAAAGCACATTTTGGGTTGTACCTAAATTATCTTCGTAAAACTTTCTCTTTTTCTTTTCAGATAAGATATGTAGCATTTTACTTCTATCTTTTCGAACATTTAAGGGTATCGGATTACTCATTTTTGGTGCTCCTGTATTTGCGCGTTCTGAATAAGTAAATACATGAAGGTAACTAATGTCTAAAGTGTTTAAGAAATTATAAGTTGTCATAAAATCTTCATCCGTCTCTCCCGGAAACCCAACAATTACGTCTACACCAATACATGCATGTGGTACAAATGATTTTATTTTATTTACTCGATTTACATAAAGGTCACTTAAATATTTTCTTCTCATTGCTTTCAGTAGCTTATCAGAACCGCTTTGAAGAGGAATGTGAAAGTGAGGAACAAAACGTTGTGCTTTATTTAGGGTAAAGTCGATAATTTCGTCACTTAATAAATTGGGTTCAATAGAAGAAATACGAAAGCGATCAATCCCTTCAACCTTATCTAAGGCTTTTACGAGCTCGTAGAAGTTTTCATTTTTACCTTGTCCAAAATCACCAATATTAACACCTGTTAAAACTACTTCTCGGATATTGGTTTGCGCAATTTTATTAGCTTCTATTAGTGTTTCTTGAATAGAAGCATTCCTACTTTTACCTCTAGCCAAAGGTATCGTACAAAACGTACAAAAGTAATCACAGCCATCTTGTACCTTTAAAAAAGAACGTGTTCTATCACCAAATGAAAAAGAAGGAACAAATTCTTTCGTTTCTTTAATTTTCTCATTCAGTACTTTAGCTTTATTTGTATTGTCTTTTTCTAAATCACCAAGGTGTTTTATAATATTAAATTTTTCATTTGCACCTAGAACAATATCCACTCCTTCTATTTCAGCTATTTGTTTCGGTTTTAGTTGAGCAAAACATCCAATAATAGCTATAAAAGCATTTGGATTAATTTTTAATGCACGCTTTACAAGTTGTTTACACTTTTTATCTGCGTTCTCTGTAACAGAACATGTGTTAATTACATAAATATCTGGAGTTTCATCAAAATTTACTTTGGCAAAACCTTCATCTTCAAAGCTTCTAGCTATCGTGGAAGTCTCAGAGAAATTGAGTTTACAACCGAGTGTATAAAAGGCTACTTTTTTGAACTGAATCATAATAGTTGCAAAGATATTAAGCTTTTTGTAAGTTAGGTGAGAATTTCAAAGGTATAGTTAAAAAAAATACAAGAATATTTATGAGGGCGGTAAAACTAATATTAATGTTTGGAGCAGTCTTAACTCTCTTATTATCCTGCAGTTCTAGTAGGTTTGTAGAGCCTTTGAAAAGAGGTGAAAACGCTTTAGCTTTAGATTTTGGCGGACCAATTGTATCCGTACCAGGAGTAGCAACGATACCAATTCCATTTTCTAGTTTAACCTATGGAAGAGGGCTCACGCAGAAATTAACAGCATTTGGAAGCTGGTATACAACAGCTTCCGTTTTTAATGTCTGGCAATTTGATTGCGGAGTTGTTAGAGAAATATGGTATAACTCTGAAAGAAAAATGGGAGTAACCTTATCTCCTCAAGCTAACTTTGCTTTTGACTCATTTGAGAATAATTTCAGTTTTTGGCCAATTTTAGAGTCAAACTTTCATTGGAAATATAAGTTTAGATTTCAACAACAAGATGATTTATTAAATGGGAGTAAACAACGTTATAATTTTATTTATGCAGGTGTAAACACATGGTTCGAATTAAAAGGAACTAAGGCACATGGCGTTAAACAAACCACTCGAGTTGTACCAAATTTTCATATTGGACATTCTATAAGAAGAAACGACTGGAGTTTTAATGTAGAAATGAAAATGTTATCTCCATTTTCTAACAACGAAAGTGTAGTTCTGGATTATAGAAGTATATTGGGTAGTCAAGGTGCTACAGGTGTTTATATTGGAGTTATTAAAAGGTTTTAAAATGAAGTTAGTACTATTTATTTTAGTTTGTTTAATAAGTTTTAGTTGTCGAAAACGACTAGATAATTTTTTGTTTAATCCTGACAATTCAATCACTGAATATAAATTAGATGATTATCAAGGAGAAGTATCTATTGCCGTTGGGGAAGAGTATTATATCGGTCCAGAAATGATTAATAGATTTAGCGTTCCGCTTATTTCTGGCAAGGATACTTTAGATATTGCTATGATATATGTTGGCGACATATCAACGATTAATCAAGATACGGTTTTGTTGTATTGTCATGGAAACAAAGATCACATGGATTTTTACTGGCCAAGACAAAAGCTCTATGCTAATTTAGGAGAGAAAAATAGGGTGGGCGTACTTTCTTTAGATTACCCAGGATATGGTTTAAGTGAAGGAGAAACGACAGAGGAGAATATGTATGCATCTGTAAATTTAGCTCTTGAATGGCTCAAAGAAATGGGAGTAACTCAAGAGCGATTGGTGATGTTTGGTTTTTCTTTAGGTTCGTCTCCTGTTTGTGAAATAGCTGGGAACGAAGGTTTTGCTTTACGTCCAAATAAAATTATTCTTGAGGCTCCGTTTGCCTCAGCCGAGGTTATGGTTCAAGATGCGTCTATTTTAAATATGCCTAGTAGTTACTTTGTAAATTTAAAAATTGATAATGCAGAAGAAATTAAAAAGTGCACAATGCCTTTACTTTGGATTCATGGTAGAGATGATCTCTTTTTATCTTTTGAAACACATGGACAGGTTGTTTATGATAATCATTTAGGAGTGAAAATGGCCGTTTCCGTAGACGGAGGAGGACATGAAAATACTCCTACTATTTATGGTTTGTCTAATTATTTAAAGGATATTGAACATTTTATATTCCAATAAGCAACTGAAATATCTTTTAATCGTTTAATAAAAAAAAAGCTATGCGTCCATCTATAAAATCTAAATTTAAAGTTGTTTTAATATTTACAACTTTTATATCTTACTTTTCATTTGGTCAGAATACCACCACCATTTGTTTAGGAGATGACTTAACTATATGTGCAGGAGATGGCGTTACAATTGATATTTGTCCGCCAGCACCTGGATCCACTACGCAAGATACCAACGTGGTTTATATTGGTAATGCTGCTGAAGTTTCTTTAACCGACGACTCTTTTTCGGGTGTTGTGCCAATAGGCTTTTCTTTTAACTACTATGGAGTTCCTAAAACACAATGCGTCATAGGTTCTAATAATTTTATATCATTTGATATTACGCAAGCAAATGGTTATTGTCAATGGCCAATTAATCAAGCATCACCAAGTGCTGCAAATCCTAATGACGCTATTTTAGCACCATGGCAAGATATCAATCCAGCCACAGGAGGATTTATAGGTTACTCCACTATAGGAACAGCACCAAATAGAAAATTTGTAGTTGTGTACAAAGATGTTCCTGTTTTTGGATCACCAAATGAGCCAACTTGTTCAGCTATTGTTTTACATGAGACTACAAATGAAATTGATGTATTTATAGATGAAAAGCCTGCTTTACCAGGAGGTTGGAACGGAGGTTATGCCATTGAAGGAACTCAAAATGCAACAGGATTAATTGCAGATATTTTTCCAGGTAGAAATTTCCCTTCTGTTTGGTCTGCGGTAAATGATGGTGTTAAATGGACTCCTAATGGTCCCAATGATTACACAGTTGCAGCAATACCTTACAAAGCTTACGTTCCATCAAACGTACCGCTTGTTTGGGGCGATACCGAGGGAAATACGATTACTGCAAACCCAGGAGGAGGTTCGATTACTGTATTTCCAAGTCCAACAGCACCTTCCGATTCAATAGGATATTTCATTAATTATAGCTCTTGTAACCAAACAGGAAGTGCAGTTACCTCAGAAATAAGTTGGATTACTGTAAATGTACCTTCAGTAACTATTACAACCACTGACGATATTTGCTCTCAAGGAGTAGGAACTGCAACAGCAAATCCAATAGGTATAGCACCTTTTACTTATTTATGGTCTGATCCGAATGCACAAACTACACAAACTGCGGTAAATTTGTTTGGAGGTGCCTATCAAGTAACAATGATAGATGCTCTTGGCTGTGATGCTACAACTTTTGGTGTTGTGGGAGATAATCCTATAACAACTTCTACAACCTACACACAAGTTTCTTGTCCATCAGGATCGGATGGAACAGCTACCGTCTCGATTTCTCCTGTTCCTGGAAGTGCTACATATAATTGGTTTAATGCGGGTGGACAAACTACTCAAACGGCAGTTGGATTATCTGCTGGTACATATAACGTAGAGGTAATTACAGATGCTGGCTGTATAGATACCGCTGAGGTTGTTGTTGATGAGATTCCTGGAATGGTTTTGACTACTGTTTCTGTGACAGATGTAACCTGCAATAGTGGTAATGATGGAATTGTCGAAGTAAGTGTGTCTAATGGTACAGCTCCTTATACATACGTATGGACCAATTCCGTTTCTACAACCAACATTGCAAATGATTTGTTTGTAGGCAGCACTACTGTGACAGTTACCGATGCAAACGGTTGTATGGTGAATGAAACATATACTTTAGCTGAACCTCAAGCCTTAGCAATTGTAACCTATGATGGTTTAGACGTTGTCTGTCCAGGAGATAGTACAGTACTTTCTGCTACTGCTTCGGGTGGAAGTTCTGCTTATACCTTTACTTGGACAGAAAATGGAAATATAATTGGAGTAGGAAACTCGTTAACTGTTACTCCGACCAATACAACAACCAACTATTGTGTTTCCTTATCGGAAGCATGTGGGAGTCCAACCACTGATTCATGTAAAACGATTACTTGGCCAACAGAAATAATTCCCTCTATAAATCCGGATAAAACAGCGAGCTGTATTCCTGTAGAAGTTACATTTGGTAATACTACTGCGTCAACAGAAATCGATTACACAGTTTGGAATTACGGTGATGGTACGGATGTCGACACTACCTTTGGGATGAACAACGCAACACATGCTTTTCAAGATGCAGGCTTATTTGATGTTTCGATGGAAGTAACCTCTATTTTCGGTTGTAAATATGATATGATCTTTTCTGATTTAATTGAGGGTTGGTCTTTTCCTACTGCTGACTTTTATCTAAATCCAAATCCAGCTTCAATATTCGAACCTACTGTAAGTGCGTTTTCACAGTCTAGTAATGATGCTGTAAGTTACCTTTGGCAAGTACCAAATGCAACTCCTAGTTTTAGCAGTTCAAAAAATGCAGAATTTACTTTTCCTGATACTGTGGCTGAATATCCGGTAACATTAATTGTTACAAATTCAAACGGTTGTAGTGATACCTTACAAAGAATAGCTTCTTTACAGAATGAAGTTCAAATCTTTGCACCAAATTCTTTCACCCCAGACAATGATGAATTTAACCAAAAATGGAGAATTTATATGCTAGGCATTGACGTTTATGATTTTAATCTAATCGTTTATAATCGTTGGGGCGAAGTGATATGGGAGTCTAATAATTCAGAGTCTGGATGGGATGGAACATATGGCGGGAAGTTAGTTCCAGCGGGTTCTTACGTTTGGAAAATTGAGACGAAAGATAAAAATACGGATAAGCGATACACTTTTGATGGTTACGTAAATGTAATTAGGTAGGTATTTACTGCGTACAACGTATTAAGGGTGCTGATTTTTTCAGCACCTTTTTTTATGTCATTATTTAATTTATTATTAAGAGTTTCTTATTTGAATAGAAAAAGTTTTAGTTGAAAATGAAAGTATGTTAAGATGGAAAGGGTTATTCTAGGAATATTATCCTTTCCCCATTATTAAAGGATTTAACCGTTGAACTTCTCAACGATAACAATCCAAAACTCTGGAAATATCTAATTATTCCATCAGAATATCGCTTTAATTTCAAATCAAATCCATCTGGAAATGAAATTTTCCAGCGGTCTATAAATTCTGCATAAAAAGTATTTATTCCGTGTGTTCTTTTAATTTTCAAGAATCCATTTTTTAGTATCACAAATTTGAATTCTTTTATTATGTAGGTAACTTCTTTACCTACAATTTTTTTATTCAGATATTCAAATTCAATAAAACCATGTTCAAATAGTACATTGCGGTGTATAATAATTTCTTTATTATTTCCACGAAATATACCCAATAGAACAACATAGTTTCTTTTTATAAACTTATTGTTCTTTTTAGTTTGAATTGTGGTAGATTGTAATTTTGCTACATAATGGTGTCTATTTTTACACTCTATACTGCAGAAAATTTTGTTTTGTTTACCTGTAAAGTGTGAGTTGCACACCGGACAGGTCGGTTTGTTGAAATTGTTCATTGTAAAAAGGTTTATTTAAAAATACAAAAAACAAACCTTTTTACAATACTAGATTAATTTTTCATAAATCTTTTAGAAGCTACGGTGCCATCTTCAAACGAAACAGTGACTAAGTACAAACCTTTAGAAAAATCTTTTACTTCAACTGTAGAAGCATTATATACCACTTTTACGATTCTTCCGCTTAACGTAGAAATACTTAGCTGATTTACTTTTTTATTTGATTCAATATATAGCTGGTCAGTAGTTGGAACTGGGTATAATTTAAAATCTACAGTTTCTTCAATTAAGCCTGTGTATTGGGCACAATCAATTTGATTTTGCGCAGCATTTTCTTTGCTTGATATGAAAGGCTTAATACCGTAGATAGTTCCTCCCATAGGTCCACCACCAGATGATATGTTGGCATTGATTATTTGATTGAAGTTGGTATTTGTATACATCTTTTTAGTGTCGGCGTAAACGTGATTTTGGATTAGAGTATAATAATGATCAATTTTTGGGTTTAAGCTATCTGCGTTGAAGTAATTAGACAACAACGTACAAACATGTTCATTATATTGCTCTATGAGTGCTGCAGAATTAAATATTCTTTCTACGAGCGGACGATCATTTTCCACATAATCTAAAGATAAGTTAAGTACATTTTGATTGTTTGCATAGGATCCAAAAGACTCATTTGCATCCCATTTTATCCAATGCCATTTATTGCTCGTTTCGTTATGATATAAGTACCAATTTCTTGCAGAACCGATATAACTATCTAAATTAGAAAACAAATTATCTAAAGCTAGGGAGTATAGGAATTCATCTAATTCAAACCTAGTTTCAAGTTCTGTTTCGAATTCATAGTCTGTACTGTTGTTAACGAAGTTCAAAAAATCGATTAAATCGGTCCAATCATTAGCAGATTCGTTGGTTTTCAGTTCATATCTATCTGCGTATAAATTTTGACTAAAACCATAGTAAACTAAATTTCCTTCTGTATTTGTTGAACCACCAGGACCAGCGCTAAAGTTGTCGCCAGCTTTAAACAGATTTCCATCGTCATCTCCAATTTTCCAATCTAAAAATTGATCATCAATCTGTTCTACAACAGTATAAAATCCCCAAAGAACACCATTAAAGTAGACTGTAGCAAAGTTTGCTCTTGGCGCAGCAACACCTACATCATTACAAACGTCAAAGAAAATTTTCTCACGCATTAAGCTAGGGTCTTTAAAGCCGTTGTTGAAATTAAGCTTTTTTAGTCCGTCATAATTTTGACCTTGTGTATATTTATTAAAATCAATTTTAAATGATTTTTTGTCGTTTGGATGGCTGTAAGTAGAATTTCCTTTCAAACGAATACCCACTTCGCTGTAGCTTGTGGTTCCAGAGTTATCTGTCAGCACTAAATCTGCTTTCATATAGCTAGAACTGGCATAATTAGCTTCTAAACTATCGAAGTAATTAGGTTGGGAAAAAGTTAACTCGATTGTAATAACTTGGTCCGTTGAAAATAATGCGTCTCCGTCGATTTGTCCTAAAAAGGAAAACGGCATATACACAAATAATAGAATGGAATATTTTAATTTACTTATCATGTTTTTTATTTCTTTTTTTTGGGTTAAAATGTGTGATCAATTTTTGGGTTATTTGTTCAAAATCCTTTTTTTGACTTTCACTACATAATTGTCCTAAAGCTTTAAAGTGTAGAGCATGACCAATTTCAATGTTTTTTAGAGATAGCGTAATTGAGTCTAAATAATGTATGTTATTGTCAATATCAAAGTTGTTTTGATAAAATGCTTTTTTGAAATTCGCAATTTTTCGCTCTTCTTGTTGGATATTTTTTTGATGCTCAGCAATTAATACTTCATAAGCTTCTATCTGCTGATCATTGAATTGTAAGGTTTTAATAACCTCCTGTTTTAATCCTTTATTTCCTCTTTCGTATCGCTGTTTCGAAAATAGTACAACAGCTGCCATTCCAAGGTTGATTACCAAAAGTAATATGAATCCAATTTTATAAAACTTTTCCCTACTCATATAATTGATTATTAAAAGTTGAAATATAATTATCGATGCTTTTTTCGCTAGTTTGATTCAAGGACGATTTAGCTACTAGAATATTACTAGATAGGAGCAGTATAAAAGCAACTGCAGCTGCAACCATCCAATTGTTTGGAATTTTTACAGTCTGTTTGTTAAGAGTAGACTGTAGGTTTTCCCAAATATTAACCGGGGCCTTAACGCGCTTAATTTTTGAGAGCGAAGCAAGTGTTTCATCTATTTTATCTGTTTCCATTTTTCTATTAGACGCGTTTTTAATTATTAGACTTCTCTTTGTTTAATTTAATTTTTAAATTATTTCGAGCCCTTACAAGAAGAGAGTTAACAGCTTTGTTTTTCATCTTCATGATAACACAAATTTCATCTATGCTTAAATCCTCTGTAGTTTTTAGTAATAAAGCCGTTTTTTGATTGGGAGGCAAGGTGTTAATTAGCAGCATTAGATTTTTCAAACTCTCCTTCTCTTCTAAAACTATACCAGGGTGATTAAACTCTTTTGGTTCGTAATTAAAAGTTAGTTCGTTTTTCTTCTCGAATAAAGGAATGATTTTCCCTCTTCTTTTATTCGTATTGGTTGACCGGATAAAATCTAAAGACTGATTGATAGCAATCCGATATATCCATGTTTTCAAAGCTGAATTCTCTTTAAATTGGCTTATATTTTCGTAAACATTTAAGAAAGTGTTTTGTGTAACATCTTCTGCATTTTCTTTATTTTGCAGATAATTCAGACATACGTTATAAACCATGTCTGAGTACATGTCAAATATTTCTTTAAAGTGCTTTTGTTTGTGCATAAAAGAAGTTAGACGTTAAATAAAAATCTAAACTTCGGTGGTAATTAAAAATCTTCGTCTGTAATTAATAAATCATGTGTATGCGTGTAAGAACTCGGAAATTTACTCACTTGTTCAGTTACCGTATTCCAGTTTAATTCGTCATTGAATTGTGTTATCATTGTATCTGTTTGCGTATAAACTTTTACGCTGTCAAACAGAATGGGTCCATTAGGATTTGAGATACCACCTCTAAAATTTAGATTTGCAACCTCTTTGGTAATGCCTTCTGAAATAATTTGAATAGAGTCTGTGGATAAAATATTTTTATGAAATACAATTGTTATTTCTTCGGAAGAGTTATTTCTAACATTGAATATTTCATTGGTATTTCCATCACAACTGTAAAGTGAGAATAGTAAAAAGAACAAGGCTATTTTGTACATGTTGTAAAGTAATGGAAAATTTTGAAGGAAAAAAAATCGTTTGATATTTCACCAAACGATTTTTTAGTTTTCTACTAGAGTTGTATTTCTTCTTCTTCTGAAATCGGTTTTCTGAAAACTATTTTTCCGTCAAACAAATCAATTACTACATTTTTAGAGGTATCTATTTTATCTGAAAGAATTTGTTTCGACAACTCATTTAAGACACTTTTCTGTATCACTCTTTTTACTGGCCTAGCTCCGAAATGAGCATCAAATCCAGCTTCGGCTATCCATTTAATTGCATCTTCCTTGATGTATAATCTAATATCATTTTTAACCAAACGTTCTTTCAGCTCGCTAAGTTGAATGTCTACAATCTGTTCAACATCTGATCGAGTCAAGGGAGTAAATAGAACAGTTTCATCAATTCTATTTAAGAATTCTGGTCTAACCGAATGTTTAAGTAATTCAAAAACATTGGTTTTGGTTTCTTCTTTTACTTTTTCTTCCGTTCCAGGTTGAAGTGCATCGAAATTCTCTTGAATGATAGAAGCACCCATATTAGAAGTCATTATGATGATTGTATTTTTAAAATTTACGAGTCTTCCTTTATTATCCGTTAATCTTCCATCATCTAGCACTTGCAATAAAACATTGAAAACGTCAGGATGTGCTTTCTCTATTTCATCTAGTAAGACAATAGAGTAGGGCTTTCTTCTAACGGCTTCAGTGAGTTGTCCACCTTCATCGTACCCAACATATCCAGGAGGAGCTCCAACCAATCTACTTACGCTATGTTTTTCTTGGTACTCACTCATATCTATTCGCGTCATAGCCAACTCATCATTAAACATAAATTCGGCAAGTGCTTTGGCTAATTCTGTTTTACCAACTCCGGTAGTTCCTAAAAATAAAAAGGAGCCTATCGGTTTTCTCGTGTCCTGAACTCCGGCTCTGCTTCTTCTAACTGCGTCAGATACTGCTTCTATTGCTTCTTCTTGACCAACTAATCTCTTTCTCAACTCTGTTTCTAAACGCAATAACTTTGCTCTATCGCTTTCTAACATTTTAGAAACAGGAATACCTGTCCACTTTGCAACTACGTCAGCTACTTCCTCCGAATCTACTTCTTCTTTTATCATTTTAGAGTTGGCTTGTAATTCGGCCAAATCTTTTTTTGATTTTTCTAAAAGTGCTTCAGTATCTTTAATTCTGCCGTATCTAATTTCTGCAACTTTACCAAAATCACCAGCTCTTTCTGCTTGTTCTGCTTCTAGTTTAAATTGCTCGATATCCTCTTTAGACTGCTGTATGCTGTCTATCACATCTTTTTCGGCTTTCCATTTTGCCATAAAAGAGTCTTTTTGCTCATTTAAATTAGCTAAATCTGATCCAATAGAAGCTAACTTTTTATCATCTTTCTCTCTTTTAATCGCTTCTCGTTCAATTTCTAATTGCATTATTTTACGCTCAATTTCATCTAATTCTTCTGGTTTAGAATTAATTTCCATACGTAATTTAGAAGCAGCTTCATCAATTAAATCAATCGCCTTATCTGGTAAATGTCTGTCAGTAATATAACGCTGTGATAATTCTACGGCGGAAATAATTGCAGCGTCTTTAATTAACACTTTATGATGATTTTCATACTTTTCTTTGATCCCTCGAAGAATTGAAATTGCATCTTCTGTATTAGGTTCGTCTACCAATACGGTCTGAAATCGTCTTACCAAGGCTTTATCTTTCTCAAAGTATTTTTGATACTCATTTAATGTAGTTGCACCAACAGCTCTTAACTCTCCACGTGCTAATGCAGGCTTTAAAATATTGGCAGCATCCATTGCTCCTTCGCCACCTCCGGCACCAACAAGGGTATGAATTTCGTCTATAAATAAGATGATTTCACCATCGGATTTCGTTACTTCTGATATGACTGCTTTCAGTCTTTCTTCAAATTCTCCTTTATACTTTGCGCCAGCAACCAAAGAACCCATATCTAAAGAATAAACCACTTTTGTTTTTAGATTTTCTGGTACATCACCATCAATAATTCTGTGTGCAATTCCTTCTGCAATAGCTGTTTTCCCTACTCCAGGTTCTCCAATGAGAATAGGGTTGTTCTTAGTTCTTCTTGTTAATATTTGAAGTACACGTCTTATCTCATCGTCTCTTCCAATTATTGGATCTAATTTTCCATTTTTTGCTAGTTCATTTAGGTTATTTGCATATTTCTCTAGCGATTTGTAGGTTCCTTCTTTACCTTGAGAATTTACAGATTCTCCATTTCTTAAATCCATAATTACTTTTTTTAGATGTTTTTTATCTATCCCTTGATCTTTTAAAAGTCGCGCAACTGCATCATTTCCATCTAAGAAAGCATAAAAGAGAATTTCTAAACTTAAATACTCATCTTTAAATGATTTCATTGCTTCCATTCCTTTTAGCATTGCGCTATTAAGATTTTGCGAAAGATGAAGTTGACCACCACTTACTTTTGGGTAACTATCTATGATTTTATCAACAAGCTGTTTTAGTATTGTTGTATCTATATTTAGTTCTTTCAATAAATAAGGCAAAACATTCTCATCCACAGAGAACATTGCACTTAAAGCATGACCCGTTTCTATTGCTTGATTCCCTTTGCTTTGCGCCAAAACTTGCGCTTGCTGAAGAGTCTCTTGCGTTTTGATTGTTAATTTATTGATATCCATTTTTTTCTTTTGTTAGTTGTTTGTCAAATTTGAGTCCAAATAAAACAAAGCATTTAAAACCTGAAATTTTGTCTTGCTTAGCTTGGTTTAACTGACCTTTTGACTGATTTACAATTCTTTATATGACGTTTTTACCTCCTAAGATAATATCTCTTTAAATGTTAATTTTGTACTTGTGAAAGAGCAAAGTGTAATGGTGCCTTTAAATTTGCCAAATGCAGAATTAAAGCTAAAGAAAAAAGCCAATCAAATATATGTTTGGGATATTTTTAGGAAGTCTGATTTGCTTTTAACAAGAGAAGAATGGGTTCGGCAGCATTTATTACATTATCTCGTTAACCATTTACAGTATCCAGTTCATTTCATAGCTTCAGAATTTAAGATAGAAGTAAATAAACTTACAAGAAGGTGTGATGGAGTGGTGTTTGATAAACAAGGTACACCAAAAATGATAATAGAATGCAAAGAGCCTAGAGTAAAAATTGATGAGAAAGTATTACATCAAGTTGCACAATATAACTACGCATTAAATGTAGATTATATCTTACTCACAAATGGTCTAATTACCGTTACTGTTTATTTGAATCGGAATGAAAATACTTTAGAATATTTAGAAATGATTCCAGACTATCATCAAATTTGCCATTAGAGTACTTTCTTTTTCTTTGGATTATAAAATAATATAAGAAGAATTGGAAGCAAAAATAAATCTGCTACTACAGCAAAAATAAGTGTTAAACTTATCATTAATCCCATGTAAAACGTCCCAAGAAAATCTGAGAAGATGAGCATTAAAAAACCAGAACAAAGAATTACAGAGGTTAATACGATTGCTCTTCCTGTTGAAATAAATGTAGACTTCAATGCATACAGCTTAGATTTTCCTTTATTTAATTCTAGCTTAAATTTACTTAAGAAATGTATCGTATCGTCCACTGCAATTCCAAAAGCAATTGTAAAAACAATGGCCGTTGTGATTTTTAAGTTAATGCCAAAAAATCCCATTACACCGCCAATAATAATTAGAGGAATTAAGTTAGGAATAATAGAAAGTATTACGATCGAAAATGACTTGTAGAGTAGACCCATAATTACGGCTACAATTAATGTTGCTAGAGCAAGACCCTGAACTAAGCTGCCAGACATATAAGACATGTTTTTATCAAGTAAATGTGCTGTTGATGTTAGCTTAATGTCTAATTGAGTTGTGTCTATTTCAGTATTTAAAAACGCTTCAAAAGCTTTGTTCTTTTTTGTTACTCTTACGTTTCCCCAATCTGGAATAGTACCGGATATTCGCGTATTTCTTTCTGTAGAGTCTAATACCGTTCTTAATAACGATCCGTCATTTGCCATTTTAAGCGGACGTTTAAGTTTTCTTATTTTCGATTTTTTATCGGGTACTTCAAAATAGTTGGTATCTCCAGAATGGAAAGAGCGGTTGAGAACAGAAATGTAAAAAGGAATTGAGGCTTTCATCGTTACGCCGTAAGTTGAGGTGAGGTACTTTTCTACTTTCTCCAAATCTTTTAAAATGTCTACATCCCATACATCTTTCTCTAAGTCTTTAACTTTAATTGCTAGCTCAAAAGGTCTCACTCCTCCAAATTCAGCATCTAAGCTATCAAAGTCTTTTTTTATTTCTGCGCTATCTTTTAAATCGTCCATTAAAAAATTGTCTTGGACAATCAAACTCGTACCATAACTAAAAACGCCAATTACAAGAACCGAGGCTGCAAGTAAACTCTTTTTATTTTTTAAGGTAAAAAGAAAGGCTTTTCTCATGTTATTCACCCAGAATTTTCCAGCGTTCACTTTCTTGGTGATTTTAGGCTTAGGGCTAAAGTAAAATAGTACAGGAAGAAGCGTAAAGGTAAGTACAAAGGCTATTAAAACACCGATGCCCACAGCTAAACCAAATTTTTGTATTGGCTTTACGTTTACTAATAAAAGCGTAAAAAAACCAATGCTAGTGGTTACTGATGTTAAGAAAGTAGCCATACCAATTTCTTTAAACGAAGTTTTTATCGCTTCTAATTTAGAAACACCGTTGCGCAATAACTCAATGTACTTTGAAACCAAATGAATAACGTCCGACATGCCAACTACAAACATTATAGAAGGTAAGATAGTGAGTAAAATGTTAATTGGTTCATTGAGAAGTACCATCACACCTAAAATCCAAACTAAAGAAAGTACGATTACAATTTGAGGTATGATTACACCCCAAATCGATTTAAATGATATAAATAAGAACCCGACAATTAGAAAAATACTTAAGCCAATAAAGAAAATCATTTCCTGACTCATTGTATCAATGTAATATTTCTGCCCAATTGCTCTACCAGCATAACGAACACCTTCAAAGTTTTGAGCATCTACTAAAGACTTAACTTTTCCAACTAGAAAATCACTTTTTGCTTTACTTAAGAAATCTTGATGCCTAACAATTAAAGATAATGCTGTTCCTTTTTTGTTTATTAAAGCATTAACGAGCTCTTTATTTTCGTAAATATTTAGAGAGTCTTGTTCTAATTGCAGGCTATCCAAATGAATGTAAGGTCGCTCAAAAGTAGTTCCGTTTATATTTACAAATACTTCTTTTTCTTTTGTGATGTCTCTTGTATACTGAACAAGGTCTAAGGCTTCAATCTTAGAAGACAGATCATGTACTTTATTTAGGAAAGTGGAATCAAAAATCCCGCCCTTTTTTTCAATAGCTACTAAAATAAAGTCGTTATCAGATTCAAACCTTTGTCTATGCTCATAGAAAAAATCTGATTCAGGATCGTTTGCTGGAAAAAACTCTTCGAAATTATAGTTGAATTTAACCTGTGTTGCCTTGTAGGCAAATAAAGCCGTTAGGGCAGAAATACTTATTATTACAA
>Ga0209138_1000127_pt1 | contig 74987 bp, 56 predicted proteins | sample SaaInl3SG_22_DNA_FD_184645 | JGI IMG/M metagenome (GOLD analysis project Ga0209138, IMG submission 184645) | Marine microbial communities from expanding oxygen minimum zones in the Saanich Inlet - ESP_153SG_22_DNA (SPAdes) (version 2) | ecosystem: Environmental > Aquatic > Marine > Intertidal...
TTAGAAATAGCTGAATTTAAAGAGGAGGATATGCCTATGATTGAAGTATCGCAGCAATAAGAGAGGCAACATCATATTTCATAAAAACGCATAAAAAACCCACATCGCTGATAGGTGGGAAAATTTATGAAAAAGATAGTCGTTAAAAACTTTTACAAATATAAGGAAATATATAATTGGTTAACCAATTTTTTAATAAATTTATTAAACCTTCTTTTATTTTAATAACATAAAACACCCTTTTAAAGCCAAATCTCACAATAATTACAGGTATTTAAGTGGTTTAGAAGTAAGTAAATCCTCCTATTTTACTTTGAAAGAAAACCTCCTTTATAGGGAGGTTTTTATTATTGTAAAATGAAAGTAGTTTTACCAAGCAGCATCAAACTGACGAATTGTAAACACTTTCCCTTCTTTATTAATCATAAATTTCTCAAGCAATCGTTCATTTTCTTGAGTTCCATCTTTTAAAAATCGTACTTCATTAGAAACAACTTGTACTACGCTATGATTCCAGCCCTCTATTTGGTAAGGTAAAAAATAGACTGGCTTCGCTTGGATAGAGTCGTAATTAGAAAACATTTGGGTAAGTAATGCTCTGTTAATATACATTGGCTTCTCCATATTGTGCAAAAACACTTTTATCGAATCTTTAGACAGATTAAAAATAGTTTCTACATTCATATTTTTATATCCTTCAATAAATTCTTTTACCGTTGCAACACTTTTATCATTACCAAGAGTGTATTTAGCTCCAGTAGAAACCCATTCTCCAACTCCTTTTTCATCTTTTACAATGTCTGATTTTTCTGTATCCGAAGAAACCGTTGTCATATCGCAAGAAGCCAAAACGAATACAAACGCATACAATAAACTTAAGGTTAGTACTTTTTTCATTTTAAAATTAATTTTAGTTAGCCACTAATATAATAATTTTAAATTAAATTTTAACCGTTATAACAACTGAACTTATCGGTAAAGGAAGATTAACTGTTTTTACTTTGAATAGATAAATGATTTTATAAAACATACTTCCCACACCTCAACTATATTCATTCTACATCAAGTATTTACACAATAATGGTGTAAATAAATTACTTGCATTAAGTCTTATTTTTTAAGTAAAATATAGAAAGTTATGAAGATTTACCAACAAACATTTATACAATACTTTTAAACTAAGTTTTGTAATTCTAATATTTAATAAATAAATATCTTACTAAGATTTACTTACGTATCTTAGAAGCTATTTATCATTTGTGGTGCAGTTTTGAAAATAATTTATACAATTAATGGTTTTTCTGAATTATTAACTACCTCTTCTCAATACAAAAAGGAATCAACAGAGAGGAAAAAGTTATTATTACTGGATAGATGTAATTGGTTAATTACAAGAATAATTAGTATCAATCTTCATTACAACGAACCAATTGAGAAGTATGTAAATCTTCATTCAAGTCATTTAAAACGTTTTTTAACCAATAGGAATTATAAGAGCATTCAAGACTGTTTATATGGCTTAGGCATCATTCAAAAGAATGACACTTACTCTACTGATAGATTTTCAAAATCTTTCAAATTAACTGCAAAAGCAATTGATTTAGGTATTATTGAAACTACTATACTTACCGATAAATTTAACCGTCAATATGAGAGAATTAGTGACCAGCTAATTGAAAAAACATTATCAAATCCACTTTTAAAAAAGATTGCAATCAATACAGCGAAGTTAAAAGTAGTAGAAAATGAATCTTTTCTCCAAGAGGCTTACTATGAACCTTTAAAATATATCCAAAAAGACAAGTTTGAAGCTATGTCTGACGAGGAATGTGAAGAATTTCTTAACGAACTTGTATTAAAGTTTTCAAAAGATAAAGACTATTTATTTAAAGTAATGAGATATAAAGAGTATTACAGAGGGTTTAAAAGTTTAAATTCTATTGATGACCCTCTACAAGTGTTAAGTCTTTATGTGAATTACATACCCTCTATAGCTAATACAGGAAGAGTTTACCATACTTTTGCTTCAATGCCAAGACAGGTAAGAAAATGCCTAAGAACTAAATCTAATGAGTTAATATGGGAAGTTGATATGAGTTCAGCACAACCTTCTATTATCTTTTTAGAGTGGCTTAAATGGACAAAAAACAATTACAGTAGTAAGTTTAAAGAAGAATACGATTTGTGTCTAAAATTATTATTAGATGGGGGTATTTACAAGTATATTGAAAGTAATTCTGAATACTTTAATGATTTAAGTTATGAGAAACTTAAAAAGAGTATTCTGTCAGCTATTAATGCAGAAAATAAACCAACTCAATCGAATAAAGAATTAAGTAGATTATTCCCAAATGTAATGATGTGGGTTAATGAAATTAAAAAGAAATCGGGATACAAAGAAGTGAGTTTTTTGGGACAAAGTGCAGAGGCTAATATTTTTGTAGAGGTTTATAAGAGTATTCCTGATAAGGAATTTGCATTAATTATACACGACTGTATTTTAACAACTAAAAAGAACACTAAAACTGTAAAATCTCATTTAGAAAATAGAGTAAAAAAAATGTACCCTGAAGTCATTCTTCCTAACCATAATTTAGATAATCTTTTCAAAGAAGATTTAGTTTCGATTCCAGATGAAGAACTAACGGAAAATAAATTAAAAAAGTTTTATAATAAAATAAAGAACCTATGATAAAAATTGAATAACCAAACTATTAATTTTATAATTAACCTTGAAAAACTTGAAAGGTTCTTTTAATAAATCAAAAATGTTTAATTTATATATTGGACTAATAAATGAATTTACAGAAATTGAATCCTAAGTATTGTTTGTGCTTGTTTTACATTGAAAGTTAAATGTGTGTCAAATGTGTGTCAATTCTATGCCAAAATTATAAACTAATTTAAAATAAAACCTTAACTTTACAATAGTGACAAGTGATTGTTAAGGATAGTACGGATTGTTGTAAACCCTTATGAACAGTATGTTTTAAACAACAAAAAAGCCTCACATTTCTGTGAAGCTTTATGTGAGCCCTGAAGGATTCGAACCTTCGACCGCCTCCTTAGAAGGGAGGTGCTCTATCCAGCTGAGCTAAGAGCCCGTAGTTTTTATGTTCCTACGAAAACAATGTCGGGGTGGCAGGATTCGAACCTGCGACCTCCTCGTCCCAAACGAGGCGCGATGACCGGGCTACGCTACACCCCGAGTGCAATTTGCGGAGAGACAGGGACTCGAACCCTGGCGACCAAAAAGGTCGACAGATTAGCAATCTGCTGCATTACCACTCTGCCACCTCTCCAAATAATTCTACTATAAATAGTAGAAATAAATTGCGAGTGCAAATGTAATATTACAATTGTAATTTACCAAGGTTTTTTATCCTTTTTATTATTTTTTTTATTCAGGGTATTCTACGCGTAAATGATAGATGTTCATTAACTTTTTCTTGATTACTTTCTTAATAATTTCTATCTCTCTAAACGTTATATCCGAATTTAAAAACTGATTGCTTGCCATTTGCTTGTCTATTATTTTATCTATCATAACATTAATAGACTGAGCTGTTGGAGATTGAATACTCTTAGACGCAGCTTCTGCTGCATCACACATCATTAAAATAGCGGTTTCTTTAGAAAAAGGAATGGGTCCGTTGTAAGTAAATAAATCAATAGGCACCTTAGCATCTGGATTTAATTCTTGCTCTTTCTTGTAAAAATAATAGGTAGCACTTGTACCATGATGTGTTCTTATAAAATCGATAATCCGATCGGGTAGATTGTATTTTTTTGCCAACTCCACTCCATTTATTACATGATCTATAATTATTTTACTACTATCTCTTGGCGATAAATCATTATGAGGGTTTACACCAGTTGATTGGTTTTCTGTAAAATACATTGGGTTTTGCATTTTACCAATATCATGATACAAAGCACCTGTACGTACCAACATAGAATTGGCCCCTATTTCATTGGCTGCAGCTTCTGCTAAATTAGCAACTTGCATGGAATGCTGGAATGTGCCTGGAGCCTTTTCATTTAACTCTCTTAACAACTTGGTATTGGTATTAGAAAGTTCTAAAAGCGTAACATCTGACACTAAACCAAACACCTTTTCGTAGATGTAAATTAAAATAATGGATAAGAAAGACAACAAGCCATTCATTGCAAAAAGGAAGAAATAATTCCAGTTTATTTGTGAAATATTGCCTTCTTTAATCACCGAAAACGCAAAGTAGGTTAACATGTAAATTCCTGTAATTTGCGCTACAGAAATAAAAATATTCGCTCTTTTATAAAGTTCCGATACTGTTAATATAGTTACAATTCCTGCAATAATATGAAGGTAAATAAACTCAAAACTATTGGGAACAATATACCCCAATAATAAAATAGTTAACACATGGGTGAACAACCCAAGCCTTGAATCAAAAAATGCTTTTATAATGATTGGCAAAATGCTTAACGGAACAACATAAAGGTAGTCTGAGTTAAATTTAATAACTAAAGTCTGGATAAAAATAATGGCAATAACATTAAAAAAGATAAACGTTACCTTATTGTTATTTTCAAAAATTTCTTTGCGGTATTTATATAAAAATAAAAGCAACATTAGTAAAGCTAAAGCTACTAAGATGGTGTAACCTAACACAATCCAATTGTAGTTAGAGTCTGTCCAAATTTTTGACTCAGATTCACTTTTTAATGAGTTTAAAATGGCTAGTTTTTTCCCTTCTACAATATCTCCTTTTAAAATAATAAGTTCTCCCTCAGATACCTTTCCTTTAGTATATGAAATGTTACTAATTTCTTTGTCAATAATTTTTTCGGTGAAAATTTTATCAAAAGAGACATTGGGTTTTATTACAGTAGCTAGTGTATTTAGCAATACCTTATTGTCGTATAATAAAGCATTCGCCTCTAATGAATTGTTTATTAAACGGAGTACTTCTTTTGTGGTTAGAATTTTTTTGAATAAAACGTCAGCAACTTCATTTTCTTTTTTTAAGGCTACTATTTCATCATCTTCTGCAAGGTACTCGTCTTCTATAGAAGCTAAAAAACCAACATCGTACACCTTATTGATAATTGCTTCTCCTATTTCTGTTAGATTTAACACTGCAGTAACCCCTAAAGAGTCATTAAGCGTTTGATTGGTGATTTTATTTCGAAATGCAACAATTACCTCATCTGGGGTAGTAATATTATATTCATAATACAGTTTTGCATTAGCCCTAATCTGTTGTTTTTCTAAGGCAATCTCATCAGCAGTTTTTTGAATGGCAAAATCAAAAGTTGCGTAAAGATTATCGTATTTCCACAATTGACCGTTACTAAAATCATACTTAAACTGCCCCCCTTTTGGAAACAAATAAACAATGGCTATTGTTGTAAATAAAAACAATAATATTTTATAAATAATTGTATTATTTCTGTATATTTTATTGATAAAATCACTCATAAAAACAAGGCTTGTAGTAACAAACTTACAGTAAAAAAATGAGGAGTAAAAATTAAGGTTTCTTTTTGATTTAAAATGGTTATTTTCGCATTAGATAAAATGAATAAAGATATATATGAAAGAAGTGGTAATTGTATCTGTAGCGAGAACTCCAATAGGTAGTTTTATGGGAAGTTTATCTACAATACCTGCTCCTGAATTAGGAGCAATAGCAATTAAAGGAGCATTAGATAAAATAAATATAAACCCCAATTTAGTTCAAGAAGTGTTTATGGGTAATGTAGTTTCTGCTGGTTTAGGACAAGCACCTGCAAGACAAGCTGCAATTCATGCAGGTATTCCTGACACTGTTCCTTGTACCACTGTAAATAAAGTTTGTGCCTCTGGTATGAAAGCGATTATGTTAGCTGCTCAAACCATTGCTTTAGGCGATGCTTCTATTGTTGTTGCTGGTGGTATGGAAAACATGAGTGCTATACCTCATTACCAACACGCTAGAAAAGGATCTAAATTTGGGCCAATTACCTTAGAAGATGGCATGCAAAAAGATGGCTTGGTAGATGCATACCAAAAAGTTGCCATGGGGGTCTGTGCAGATGAATGTGCTGCTACTCATAATTTTACAAGAGAAGAGCAAGATGCATTTGCAATACAATCATACAACAGATCTGCTGATGCATGGGCTGCAGGTAATTTTGAGGATGAAATTGTACCTGTAAGCATACCACAAAGAAGAGGAGAACCAATCCTTTTTTCTGAAGATGAAGAGTTTAAAAATGTAAAAAAAGAGAAGATACCTGCACTAAGACCTGCGTTTACAAAAGAGGGTACTGTAACCGCTGCAAATGCCTCTACAATTAATGATGGTGGTGCTGCACTGGTTTTAATGAGTGCAGAAAAGGCCGCAGCGTTAAACTTAAAACCTATTGCTAAAATAAAAAGTTATGCAGATGCTGCTCATGAACCAAAATGGTTTACAACAGCACCTGCAAAAGCATTACCTAAAGCTTTAGCAAAAGCCAACTTAAGCATCGATGATGTTGATTATTTTGAGCTAAATGAAGCGTTCTCTGTGGTAGGATTGGTAAATATGAAGTTACTAGGTATTACCGATAAAAACACCAATGTAAATGGTGGGGCTGTTTCTTTAGGGCATCCTTTAGGAGTTTCTGGTGCTAGAATTGTTATTGCATTAACTTCTATCTTGAAACAAAATAATGCCGCTATTGGAGCCGCAGGAATTTGTAATGGAGGGGGTGGTGCTAGTGCCATGATTTTAGAAAGAATGTAATTTAGTAAATACGCGTTTTGTACGGAATTTGTAATTTAAGTATTGTGCCATTAAGAGCAGCACCTGCAGACCAATCAGAAATGATTAGTCAGCTGTTGTTTGGTGACTATTTTACAATTCTTGAAAAAGAAAATGAGTGGATTAAAATAGCGTTAGATTTTGATAATTTTGAAGGGTATATAGACCACAAACAGTATGTAGAAATTAGTGCTTCTGAATTTCTAAAATTAAAGGAATCAGAACATAACTATACAGCACAGGTCATTGATTTTACAACCAATACAAAACAAGATTTATGCACGATCCCTTTAGGTGCTCATCTTCCTTATTATAACAAAAACACGTTTTACCTAAACAACGAAACCTATCATTTTGATGGGGCTACCCTAAAAGGTTGTTTGCCTAAATCTGAAATTTTACAAAAAGCATACATCTACTTAAACAGTCCGTTCTTATGGGGTGGTAAAACCCCTTTTGGTATTGACTGCTCTGGATTTACCCAAATGGTGTATAAGCTTTGTGGCTATAAACTTTTACGAAATGCAAGTGCGCAAGCTACACAAGGAGAGGTATTGAGTTTTATTGAAGAAAGTGAGCCTGGAGATTTGGCCTTTTTTGACAATGACGAAGGAGAAATTATTCATGTGGGGATTATTTTAAATAATTACACGATCATACACGCACATGGAAAAGTTAGAATAGATACCTTAGACCATAGTGGAATTTTTAATGCAGATTTGCAAAAACATACCCACAAATTAAGAGTCATCAAAAAAATTATATAAAAAAAACCGAAATCAAATTGATTTCGGTTTTTTTTTATTGAAATGTATGTTACATTCCTCTCATTTTCTTATAAATTGGTCTTAGTGCATCTGCTTTTTCCTCCATTCTTAAAACATCATAGATATTTAAAAGAGACTTAACAGTATCTATAGAACGCTTAATACTATCTGCTTTTTCTAAATACGGCAACGCTTTTTTATACAATGCTTTTTGTTTCCCTTGAAGCTCATCATACTTTTTAAAATTAGACAAGTTCTCATTCATCTCATCTACAATAGCTTGTTCTCCAGATAAAATTGCTATGGCTAAATTCATGTATGCATCTCCATATTCAGGGTCTAATTCAATGGCTCTTTTATAGTATTCAATTGACTCTTCTATTTTGTCCTCATTTTGATTTACAACACCTAAATTAAAAAAAAGTGTTGGGTTGTTTGGGTCTAGTTCTATTGCTTGTTGCATTAAAGAACCAAACTTTTCCATATCTTCTAGTTGTATGTATAACTGCGCCTCATTTAACAATAAGTTTAAATCTTTTGGATTAGACTTTCTTGCTTCTTTAATCGCAACAATTGCTTCTTCCGTTTTACCTTGTGCAATTAAAATATACCCAATATTTTTAACAATGTCTGACTTTTTAGAGGCCGTTGGTACGTCTTGTGGTGATGTATAATCACCTGATTTTACCATTAAATCTCTTTGAGTTTTACCTCCAAGATTTTCTTGTGCTCCTGTTTCTTTATTTGTTGCCATGTACTGCAATGTAATACCCGTATATCCTAATGCTAGTAATTTATTGTAATATTCCAAAGAAGTATCATAATCTTTACTCAAAGAAGCACTTACAGCTGCGTTATACAGAAAGGATGTGTCTGTAGGGCTTAATACATAAGTAAGGTAAAAGTTTTCTGCAGCTGTTTTATAATCTTTTGTTTCATTATAAGCAGTTATGGCTTTTTCTGAAACAAACTGAGTAAGCTCCATTACTTTTGTTTTTGCTTCTGCACTGTATTTAGATTTTTTTGTTGCTTGCTCAAAATCAAATAAGCTATTGTATGCAGCAACGGCTTTATTAACATCTGCTTTTCCATATACTTGTCCTTTTAAAAAAAAGTATTTGGCTTTGTACTTTGCTTCCATGGTATCCTCCATGCTTTCAATAGACTGAATTGCAGTTTTTGCAGTAGCTACATCATTCTTTTTTAATGCTTTTTCTGCAGCTTTTAATTCGTCTTTTTGCGCTGACATACCCATCGTCATTAATCCTAAAGAAAGCGCTAGTAATTGTTTTTTCATTATAATTATAAATTTAATTTATTCTTGATTCTCACTGGTACTATTGTCAATATCTGTGCCATTTTCTATTTCTTCTGTAGCTTCCTCATCTTCTGCTTCTTCATGAACTACTTTTGCAACTGCAGCAATACTATCGTCGTCTTTAATATTAATTAAACGCACCCCTTGTGTGGCACGCCCCATTACTCTTAAATCTTCTACTGCCATCCTAATTACTAAACCAGACTTGTTAATAATCATTAAATCATTAGAATCATCTACGTTTTTAATCGCTACTAAATTTCCTGTTTTTTCAGAAATGTTTAAGGTTTTAACTCCTTTACCACCTCTATTTGTAATTCTATAGTCTTCTAAGCTAGAGCGCTTACCATATCCTTTTTCAGAAACCACAAGAATATTACTTTCCATATCATTTACAGCAACCATACCAATAACTTCATCATTTTCATGTTGCAACGTAATACCTCTAACACCAGAGGCAGTTCTACCCATTGGTCTTGTTTTAGCTTCTTCAAATCGAATCGATTTTCCAGAGGCCAATGCCAACATTACTTGGCTATCTCCTGTTGTTAATTTTGCTTCTAAAAGCTCATCACCTTCTTTTATGGTTATGGCATTAATACCATTTGTTCTTGGTCTAGAATATTGCTCTAAAGAGGTCTTTTTAACCTGACCTTTTTTAGTAGCCATAATTACATAATGACTATTTATATAAGCTTCATCTTTTAAGTCTTGTGTTACTAAAAATGCTTTTACAGAATCGTCTTGCTCTATATTAATTAAATTCTGCATTGCTCTTCCTTTGGTATTTTTACCTCCTTCTGGAATTTCATAAACACGCATCCAAAACACTTTCCCTTTTTGTGTAAAGAACATCATGTATTGATGATTGGTCCCTACAAATAAATGCTCTAAGAAATCTTCATTTCTAGTAGTAGCCCCTTTTTGACCTCTACCTCCTCTGTTTTGAACTTTATACTCATCTAAGTTAGTACGTTTTAAATAGCCTGCGTTAGAAATGGTAACCACTACTTTTGTATCTGGAATCATGTCTTCAATACGCATATCACCACCAGCATATTCTATGGTAGATCTTCGTTCATCTCCATACTTTTCTTTAATGTGTAGTAACTCGTCTTTTATAATTTGATAACGTCTTGGCTCGTTTGCTAAAATATCTTTTAGATCAGCAATTGTAATCATTATTTCATCAAATTCTGCTCTTAACTTGTCTTGTTCTAGACCTGTTAACTGACGTAAACGCATTTCTACAATGGCTTTAGCCTGAATTTCTGTCAGTTCAAAACGCTTAATTAAGCTTTCTCTAGCCTCATCTGCATTAGAAGATGCTCTAATAATCTTAATCACTTCATCAATATTGTCTGAAGCTATGATTAACCCTTCTAAAATGTGTGCTCTTGCCTCTGCTTTTTTTAATTCGTATTCTGTTCTACGAACCACTACTTCATGCCTATGTTCTACAAAGTAATGTATCAGTTGCTTTAAATTCAGTTGCTCTGGTCTTCCATTCACCAAAGCAATGTTATTTACACTAAAAGAAGTTTGTAATTGGGTGTATTTAAAAAGCTTGTTTAATACGATGTTAGGAATAGCATCACGTTTTAAAATATAGACAATTCGCATTCCATTTCTATCCGATTCATCGCGAATATTTGCTATACCAGAAATTTTCTTTTCGTTCACCAAGTCAGCAGTCTTTTTAATCATGTCTGCTTTGTTTACTTGGTAAGGTATTTCTGTAACAATAATACACTCACGGCCTTTTACCTCTTCTATAACTGCTTTAGCACGCATTACAATACGCCCACGACCAGTATGAAAAGCATCTCTTACCCCATCATAACCGTAAATAATACCACCTGTTGGAAAATCGGGTGCAGTTACATGCTGCATTAATTCATCGATCTCAATAGCTCTATTCTCTATATAAGCAACCGTACCATTAATGACTTCGGTTAAATTATGAGGAGCCATATTTGTTGCCATACCTACAGCGATACCTGAAGCTCCATTTACCAATAAGCTAGGTATACGAGTTGGTAATACAACAGGCTCTTGCAAAGTATCGTCAAAATTTAATGAATGATCTACAGTATCTTTTTCGATATCTGCTAACATTTCTTCAGAAATCTTTTGCATTCTTACCTCAGTATAACGCATTGCTGCAGGAGAATCACCATCTACAGATCCAAAGTTACCTTGCCCATCTACCATCTTATAACGAACACTCCAATCTTGCGCCATTCTAACCATAGAGTCATAAACAGAAGTATCTCCATGTGGGTGATATTTTCCTAAAACCTCTCCAACGATTCTTGCTGATTTCTTATACGCTCCAGTGGCTTTAATTCCTAACTCATGCATACCATATAATACTCTTCTGTGTACAGGTTTTAAACCATCTCTTACATCTGGTAATGCTCTAGATACAATTACAGACATCGAATAGTCGATGTATGCAGATTTCATTTGTTCTTCTATGTTAATTGGAATTAACTTCTCGCCTTCTGCCATATATATTATTTTTTGATTTAATAAAAAATTTAAAACAAGGCAAGATACAGTTTCTATAGGTCTCTACAAAGATTTTTAGCTTTCTAAAACGCTATAGTTATCAACATTTTTTAATAATTTTTAACAGCATTATAGTTGTTTGATTTCCAATTGTTTTCTATATTGTAACTATAGTCAAACTGTCAGTTTTTAACCATTGGCATCTTTTTTGTAATAATGTTTAAAAAAAGGATTAAATTTACAAAACATCAATTTTAGATAGAACGAAATATGGACGATAATTTTTCACCAAAAGTTAGAGATGTAATCACTTTTAGTAAAGAAGAGGCCTTACGATTAGGCCATGAATTTATTGGAACTGAGCATTTACTACTAGGACTCATAAGAAAAGGAGAAGGTAAAGCTATAGAAATACTAACAGCTTTTGATGTTGATTTAACGATACTAAGAAAAAAATTAGAACAGTTAAACCCTACTAACCCTACACTTTTAGAAGATGCAAACAAACCCAGCTTGCGCTTAACAAGACAAGCTGAAAAAGCGCTTAAAACTACTTTTTTAGAAGCAAAACTTTACCAGAGTGAAGCGATAGATACTGCTCACTTATTGTTGTGTATTTTAAGGAATGAGAATGATCCTACTACAAAACTAATCCAGAAGTATCATGTAAATTATGATGAAGCAAAATCGTTGTACAAACAATTGCACGTAGACGAAGTGGATGCAGATTTACCAACAAATCCAATTGCAGAAACACCTTCTGATGAAGATTATCCTTCTGAAAAACAAAATCCTTTTGAGCAACCTCAAAAAAGTAAAACAGCAAAGAAAACAAAAACACCGGTATTGGATAATTTTGGAAGAGATCTTACCGATTTAGCTGAAAAAGGAAAACTAGACCCTGTTGTAGGACGTCAAAAAGAAATAGAAAGAGTTTCTCAAATTTTAAGCCGAAGAAAGAAAAACAATCCAATGCTTATTGGAGAACCTGGTGTTGGTAAATCTGCAATTGCAGAGGGTTTAGCATTGCGAATTGTAGACCGAAAAGTTTCGCGTATTTTATTTGATAAAAGAATTGTATCTCTAGACTTAGCAAGTTTAGTTGCTGGCACAAAATATAGAGGGCAATTTGAAGAGCGTATGAAAGCGCTTATGAATGAGTTAGAAAAGAATGATGATATTATTTTATTTATCGATGAAATACATACCATCGTAGGTGCAGGAGGTGCTACTGGTTCTTTAGATGCTTCAAACATGCTTAAACCAGCCTTAGCGAGAGGCGAAATACAATGTATTGGTGCCACTACATTGGATGAGTTTAGAACCAACATAGAAAAAGACGGTGCCTTAGAACGTCGTTTTCAAAAAGTGCATGTAGAGCCAACTTCTGTAGAAGAAACGATTCAAATTTTACACAATATTAAAAGTAAATACGAAGAACATCATAACGTAGATTTTACAGACGATGCTATTGAAGCTTGTGTTAAGCTTACCAATAGGTATATGACCGATAGGTTTTTACCAGACAAAGCCATAGACGCGCTAGATGAATCTGGATCTAGAATCCACATTACCAATATTGTAGTTCCCAAACAAGTAGTAGAGTTAGAGACGCAATTAGAGCATATTCGAACAAATAAGACCAAAGCTGTTAATGGTCAGAAATACGAGGAGGCTGCCAAGTTAAGAGATGATGAAAAAAATATTGAAGCGGCCTTAAACTCTGCTCAAAAACAGTGGGAAGACGACTCTAAATTAAATAGAGAAATTGTTACTGAAGATAATGTTGCAGAAGTGGTGTCTATGATGACTGGTATCCCTGTAAATAGAGTTGCAGAGGCAGAGAGTCATAGATTGCATGAATTGCCATCTTCTATTAAAGGTATGGTTATAGGACAAGATGAAGCAGTGACCAAAGTAGTAAAGGCAATTCAAAGAAATAGAGTGGGCCTAAAAGACCCTAATAAACCAATTGGTTCTTTTATTTTTTTAGGACAAACAGGAGTTGGAAAAACACAATTGGCTAAAGTATTGGCTCGTGAGTTATTTGATTCTGAAGATTCTTTAATTCGAATTGATATGAGTGAATACATGGAAAAATTTGCCATATCAAGATTAATAGGTGCACCTCCAGGGTACGTAGGTTACGAAGAAGGTGGGCAGTTAACAGAAAAAGTAAGAAGAAAACCTTATGCTGTAATATTGCTAGATGAAATTGAAAAAGCACATCCAGATGTGTTTAATATGCTCCTTCAAATTCTAGATGATGGACATATTACAGATAGCTTAGGAAGAAAAATTGACTTTAGAAATACCATTATTATTATGACCTCTAACATCGGTGCCCGTCAGTTAAAAGACTTTGGTGGTGGTGTTGGTTTTGGTACCTCTTCAAAGAAAGAGCAAGCAGATGCACATGCTAAATCTGTGATCGAAGGTGCTTTAAAAAAGTCATTCGCTCCTGAATTTTTAAATAGAATTGATGATGTAATTGTGTTTAATGCCTTAGAAAGAGGAGATATTCATTCAATTATAGATATCGAATTGGACAAACTATTGCATAGAATCTCAGATTTAGGGTATACCTTAAGTTTAAGCGACAAAGCAAAAGATTACATAGCAGACAAAGGGTTTGATAAAAAATATGGTGCTAGACCTCTAAAAAGAGCCATTCAAAAGTACATTGAAGATGCTTTAGCAGAAGAAATTGTAAATTCTAAACTCACAGAGGGAGATACCATAACTATGGACTTTGATGATGTTAAAGATGAACTTACCATTAAAATTAAAAAAGGTAAGAAAAAAAAGGAAACAAAAACTGAAAGTAATTCCTAAAAAAAAATCCCAAATTTTAAATTTGGGATTTTTTTTTAGATTATCTGAATGAAAAGAAAAAGCTATTATAAGTTTAAAATAGCCGTGCAATTAACGGTAAGTTAAAATAAAATTTACAAGCCAATAAAAAAGAGAAACAAATGTTTCTCTTTATATATAGTTGGTTTAAGCCTGCCCTGTTGGGCCAAAATTCATAGGAATTGGTGGCTGTTCGTAATCTTTAATCTCTCCATGTTGTTGTTCAAACTTTCGCACATTGTCAGCTAAAGCTTTAGACAAGCGTTTGGCATGTTGTGGAGTTAAAATAATTCTAGACTTTACTTTTGCTTTAGGAACACCTGGCATGATGTTTATAAAATCTACAATGAATTCGGATATTGAATGGTTTATAATTGCTAAATTTGAGTAAGTGCCTTCTGCAACATCTTGGCCCAATTCTATATTTAATTGGCCTTCTTTGTTTTTATTTTCTTCCATTAGTAATATTTATTTGATTAAAAGTACAAAAAATAAAAAAGTTGAATTGAAAACTGTAAAAATTAATACAGAAAACAATTCAACTTTAGATTTATAACGTTTTTACACGTATTTTATTAGAAACTTTGTTCTATTTCATCTTTTGGTCCAACAATTACTTTATCATAAGATCTCATTCCTGTTCCTGCTGGTATTTTCTTACCAACAATTACATTCTCTTTCAATCCTTCTAAAGTATCTATTTTACCATTTACAGCAGCCTCATTTAACACCTTTGTAGTTTCTTGGAAAGAAGCCGCAGAGATAAATGATTTTGTTTGTAATGATGCTCTTGTAATACCTTGTAATACTTGTTCTGCAGTAGCTGGTCTTGCATCTCTTGCAACAACTAAGTTCGTATCGTTTCTTCTTAATAAAGAATTCTCATCTCTTAATTGGCGCGCAGAAATAATTTGACCTGGCTTTAAATTCTCAGAATCTCCTGCATCTTCTACAACTTTCATTCCATAAATTGCATCGTTTTCTTCGATAAAGTCATTTTTATGTATCAGTTGATTCTCTAAGAATAAAGTATCTCCTGAGTCTATAATTTTAACTTTACGCATCATTTGACGTACAACAACTTCAAAATGTTTGTCATTAATTTTCACCCCTTGTAAACGGTACACTTCTTGTATTTCGTTTACTAAGTACTCTTGTACTGCAGATGGCCCTTTAATTCTTAAAATATCAGAAGGAGTTGTAGCACCATCAGACAATGGCATACCAGCTTTAATAAAGTCATTTTCTTGAACTAAAATTTGGTTAGATAGTTTTACTAAATATTTGCTAACCTCTCCTGTCTTAGATTCAACGATAATTTCTCTATTTCCTCTTTTAATTTTTCCGAAAGAAACCACACCATCAATTTCTGAAACTACAGATGGGTTAGAAGGATTACGTGCTTCGAATAACTCTGTTACACGTGGTAAACCTCCTGTAATATCCCCTGCTTTACCAGATTTTCTTGGTATTTTTACTAATGTTTTTCCACTTTCTACAGCATCTCCATCATCGACCATTAAGTGAGCACCTACAGGTAAACTATAAGAACGTAATGCATTACCATCATTATCTTCAATAATTAAAGAAGCAATAATTTTCTTATTCTTAGAGTCTGTAATTACTTTTTCTTGGAAACCAGTTTGTTCATCAATTTCTACAGCATAATTCATACCTTGCTCTAGGTTATCGAATTTCACCTTTCCAGCAAATTCAGAAACAATTACACCATTAAATGGATCCCATTGTACAATAACATCTCCTTTTTTGATGGTCTTTCTATCTTTATCAAAAATAACAGAACCATAAGGTAAGATATTTGTACTCTGAGTAATATCTGTTTTCTTATCAATAATTTTAATTTCTGCAGTCCTAGAAATTACAATATCTACTTCTTTACCTTCATTATCTTTACCTACAACAGTTCTTAAATCATCAATAACAACTTTACCATCAAATTTAGCAACTAATTTGTTTTCTTCAGATATGTTTCCTGCAACCCCACCAACGTGGAATGTACGTAATGTTAACTGAGTACCAGGCTCTCCAATCGATTGTGCAGCAATTACACCGACTGCTTCACCTATTTGTACTTTATTTCGTGTAGATAAACTTAATCCATAACATTTTGCACAAATACCTCTAGAAGATTCACATGTTAAAGGTGATCTTACTTCTACAGAATCTATCCCAGACGCCTCAACAGCATCTGCTAATTGAGAGGTAATTGATTGATTTGCTTCTAATAAAAGTTCATCTGTTACTGGGTGATATACATCGTTTAAAGAAATACGACCTTCTATTCTGTCTGATAAAGACTCTACAATCTCATCGTTTTTCTTTAATGGTGCAACTTCTAAACCTCTTAATGTACCACAATCTTCTTCGTTAATAATAACATCTTGAGATACATCTACTAATCTACGTGTTAAGTAACCAGCATCTGCCGTTTTTAAGGCGGTATCTGCTAATCCTTTACGAGCACCGTGAGTTGAGATAAAGTATTCAAGAATAGATAATCCTTCTTTAAAGTTAGAAAGAATTGGATTCTCGATAATTTCTCCACCACCTGCAGTAGATTTTTTAGGTTTTGCCATTAATCCACGCATACCTGTTAACTGACGAATCTGTTCTTTAGATCCACGAGCTCCAGAATCAAGCATCATATAAACCGAGTTGAAACCTTGTTGGTCTTCACGTAAATTTTTCATAGAAAGCTCAGTTAACCTGTTGTTGGTAGAACCCCAAACATCAATTACCTGATTGTAACGCTCTTTCTGCGTTAACATACCCATATTGTAGTTCCCTACAATACCATCTACTTCTTTGTTTGCTTCATCAATCATAGATTGCTTCTCTTCAGGAATAATAATATCACCTAATGAGAACGACAATCCACCTTGGAATGCAAACATATATCCCATATTTTTAATTTCATCTAAGAAAGCACCTGTTGTTGGAATATCTGTCGCTTTTAAAATACCACCAATAATTCCACGTAAGTTTTTCTTAGTTAAAACTTCATTAATATAACCAGCAGCAGCAGGAACTTTTTCATTAAATAAAACTCTACCAACAGTAGTTTTTATAATTTTTGTTACCTGTTCTCCGTTTTCATCAATATCTTGAGTTCTAACTTTAATAGACGCATTTAAATCTACTTTTTCTTCATTAAAAGCTATAGTAACTTCTTCTGGAGAATAAAAAGTTAACCCTTCTCCTTTAATAGGTACCTCTGGAGTAGAGATTCTTTCTTTTGTCATGTAATACAACCCAAGTACCATATCTTGAGAAGGTACAGTAACTGGGGCACCATTTGCAGGATTTAAGATATTATGAGAAGCCAACATTAATAATTGTGCTTCTAAAATAGCTTCTGGTCCTAATGGTAAGTGAACCGCCATTTGATCTCCATCAAAATCTGCATTAAATGCAGAACATGCTAATGGATGTAGTTGTATTGCTTTACCTTCAATTAATTTTGGTTGGAAAGCTTGAATACCAAGTCTGTGTAATGTAGGAGCCCTGTTTAATAATACTGGGTGACCTTTAATTACGTTCTCTAAAATATCCCAAACAACTGGTTCTTTTCTGTCAATAATTTTCTTTGCAGATTTTACTGTTTTTACAATTCCTCTTTCAATTAGTTTTCTAATTACAAATGGCTTGTAAAGCTCAGCTGCCATATCTTTTGGTAATCCACACTCAGACAATTTCATTTCTGGTCCAACAACAATTACAGAACGAGCAGAATAATCTACACGTTTCCCTAATAAGTTTTGACGGAAACGACCTTGTTTTCCTTTTAATGAGTCTGATAAAGACTTTAAAGGTCTATTGGATTCCGTTTTTACTGCAGATGACTTACGTGTGTTGTCAAATAATGAATCTACAGATTCTTGTAACATACGTTTTTCATTACGTAAAATAACTTCTGGAGCTTTTATTTCTACCAATCGTTTTAAACGGTTGTTTCTTATAATAACTCTTCTGTATAAATCATTTAAATCTGAAGTTGCAAAACGTCCTCCATCTAATGGAACTAAAGGTCTTAATTCTGGTGGTATAACCGGAATTGCCTTCATAATCATCCATTCTGGATTGTTTTCTCTATTTTTTTGAGAGTCTCTAAATGCTTCAACAACGTTTAAACGCTTTAAAGCCTCAGTTTTTCTTTGCTTAGACGTTTCAGTATTTGCCTTATGTCTTAATTGAAAAGATAGCTCATCTAAATCGATTCTAGCTAATAAATCAATTAAACATTCAGCACCCATTTTAGCGATAAACTTGTTTGGGTCTGAATCGTCTAAATATTGATTTTCTTGAGGCAACTCATCAACAATATCTAAATATTCTTCTTCCGTTAAGAAGTCCATTTTTTGCAATGGTTCTCCTTCTACATTTTTTGCAATACCTGGTTGAATTACTACGTATCTTTCGTAGTAAATAATCATATCTAACTTTTTAGAAGGCAACCCTAAAAGGTACCCCATTTTGTTAGGTAATGATCTAAAGTACCAAATATGAGCTACAGGAACTACCAAATTGATATGCCCTACTCTATCTCTTCGTACTTTCTTTTCTGTAACTTCTACACCACATCTATCACAAACAATACCTTTGTAACGAATTCTTTTGTACTTTCCACAAGCACATTCATAATCCTTAACAGGACCAAAGATACGCTCACAAAATAAACCATCTCTTTCTGGTTTATGCGTACGATAATTTATTGTCTCTGGCTTTAAAACTTCACCTTTAGAAACTTCTAAAATAGCTTCTGGTGATGATAAACCAATTGAGATTTTGTTAAACTTTTTTACAGTGTACTTTTCTTGTTTTCTTGCCATGTCTTTTAATAAGTATTCAGTTGGCAGTATTCAGTTTTCAGTAGTAAGTACTACTGAAAACTGGTTACTGAAAAAATTTATTCTTCTAATCTAACGTCTAATCCTAAACCTTTAAGTTCATGCATTAATACGTTAAACGATTCTGGTAAACCTGGTTCTGGCATTGCTTCACCTTTAACGATACTTTCGTATGTTTTAGCTCTTCCCATTACATCATCAGATTTTACAGTTAAGATTTCTCTTAAGATACTTGATGCTCCATATGCTTCAAGTGCCCAAACCTCCATCTCTCCAAAACGCTGACCTCCAAATTGTGCTTTACCACCTAATGGTTGTTGTGTAATTAAAGAGTATGGTCCTATTGAACGAGCATGCATTTTATCTTCAATCATATGCCCTAACTTAATCATATAAATAATACCAACTGTTGCTGGTTGATCAAAACGTTTACCCGTTCCACCATCATATAAATAAGTGTGTCCAAATCTCGGTACGCCAGCTTCATCAGTAATACCATTAATCTGATCTAAAGATGCACCATCAAAAATAGGTGTTGCATATTTAGTGTTTAATTTTTGACCTGCCCAACCAAGAACAGTCTCATAAATCTGACCAATGTTCATACGTGAAGGTACACCTAATGGATTCAGTACAATATCTACTGGTGTTCCATCTTCTAAGAACGGCATATCTTCCGCTCTTACAATACGTGCAACAATACCTTTGTTACCATGACGCCCTGCCATTTTATCACCCACTTTTAACTTTCGTTTTTTAGCGATATACACTTTGGCTAACTTTAAAATTCCTGCTGGTAATTCATCTCCAACTGAAATGGTAAATTTCTGACGTCTTAAAGAACCTTGTAAATCGTTTACTTTAATTTTATAGTTATGCACAAGTTCACCCACTAAAGCGTTTAAGTCGCTATCTGTAGTCCAAGAACCTGTTAAGTGTGCATAATCATCTACAGAGTTTAACATTTTTAGGGTGTACTTTTTACCTTTTGGTAAAACTTCTTCTCCTAAATCATTAAATACTCCTTGAGATGTTTTTCCACTAATTAAAGTAAATAATTTCTCGATTAATTCATCTTTTAAACTTTCAAATTTAGAAACAAAAGATTGTTCTAAAGTAGCCACTGCTTCCTTATCTCTTAATCTCTTGTTTTTATCTTTTACAGCTCTTTTAAATAATTTTTTATCAATTACTACCCCTCTTAATGATGGAGAAGCTTTTAAGGATGCATCTTTTACATCTCCCGCTTTATCACCAAAAATAGCACGTAATAATTTTTCTTCTGGAGTTGGATCAGATTCTCCTTTTGGTGTAATCTTACCAATTAAGATATCACCAGGATTTACTTCTGCTCCAATTCTAATCATTCCATTTTCATCCAGATCTTTTGTTGCTTCTTCAGAAACATTAGGAATATCATTTGTTAACTCTTCCGTTCCTAATTTTGTATCTCTAACATCTAAAGAATACTCATCAATATGAATGGATGTAAATATATCTTCGCGAACTACTTTTTCAGAAATTACAATTGCATCCTCAAAGTTATACCCTTTCCAAGGCATAAAGGCTACTTTCATATTTCTACCTAAAGCTAATTCTCCTTTTTGTGTTGCATACCCTTCACAAAGAACTTGACCTTCTGTAACCCTATCTCCAGTTTCAACAATTGGTTTTAAGTTTATAGAAGTTCCTTGATTGGTTTTTCTAAATTTAATTAAGTCATAAGAAACTTCATCAGAATCAAAACTTACTAGTCTTTCTTCATCTGTTTTATCGTACTTAATTGTTATTTTATTTGCATCTACATAAGTTACTTCACCTTCACCTTCTGCATTAATTAAAATACGTGAATCTTTAGCAACTCTTCTTTCTAATCCAGTACCAACGATTGGAGACTCTGGTCTTAAAAGCGGTACAGCTTGACGCATCATGTTAGATCCCATTAAGGCTCTATTGGCATCATCATGCTCTAAGAAAGGAATTAAAGATGCAGAAATTGACGCAATTTGGTTTGGAGCAACATCCATATAATCAATCACTTCAGGATTAACTACAGGGAAATCTCCTTCTTCACGTGCAATTACTCTATCTAAAATTATAGATCCGTCTTTTTTAAGCTCTAAATTAGATTGGGCAATTTTTTTACCTTCTTCTTCTTCCGCACTTAAATAAATAGGTTCATCACCTTCAACAACACCATTTGTTACTTTTCTATAAGGTGTTTCTATAAATCCTAAGTTGTTTACTTTCGCAAATACAGAAAGCGAAGAAATAAGACCAATGTTTGGTCCTTCAGGTGTTTCAATTGGACATAAACGTCCATAGTGTGTATAGTGAACATCACGCACCTCAAAACCTGCTCTTTCTCTTGATAAACCTCCTGGCCCTAAAGCAGATAATCTACGTTTGTGTGTAATCTCTGCTAATGGATTGGTTTGATCCATAAATTGAGACAATTGGTTTGTACCAAAGAAAGAATTAATTACAGAAGATAATGTTTTTGCATTAATCAAATCAATAGGAGTAAACACCTCATTGTCACGCACATTCATACGCTCTCTGATGGTTCTCGCCATACGTGCTAAACCAACACCAAACTGACCTGCTAATTGCTCTCCAACAGTTCTTACACGTCTGTTAGATAAGTGATCAATATCATCTACTTCTGCCTTAGAATTAATTAACTCAATTAAATATTTTATGATTGTTATAATATCTAATTTTGTTAATACTTTTTGATCTATAGACTCGTTTAGTTGTAGTTTGGTGTTCATTCTGAAACGACCAACTTCACCTAAATTATATCTTTGTTCAGAAAAGAATAATTTATCGATAATACCTCTTGCAGTCTCTTCATCTGGCGGTTCTGCATTACGTAATTGTCTATAAATATGTTCTACAGCTTCTTTCTCAGAATTTGTAGGATCTTTCTGTAATGTATTATGAATAATAGCATAATCTGCCATATGATTATCTACTTTATGTAGTAAAATCGTTTTGGCATGAGCTTCTATAATTTCAACTATATGTTCTTTTTCTAAAACAGTATCTCTATCAAAAATAATTTCGTTTCTTTCAATAGATACTACTTCTCCTGTATCTTCATCAACAAAATCTTCATGCCAAGTTTTTAAAACTCTAGCAGCTAATTTGCGACCTAATACTTTTTTTAAACCCGCTTTAGAAACTTTAACTTCTTCTGCAAGATCAAAAATCTCTAAAATATCTTTATCTCTCTCAAAGCCAATTGCTCTGAATAAAGTAGTTACTGGTAATTTTTTCTTTCTATCAATATAAGCATACATTACTTGATTGATATCTGTTGCAAATTCTATCCAAGAACCTTTAAAAGGAATTACTCTTGCAGAATACAACTTGGTTCCATTTGCATGGAAAGATTGCCCAAAGAATACACCTGGAGATCTATGTAATTGCGAAACAACCACACGTTCTGCACCGTTTATAACAAAGGTACCAGAGTTGGTCATGTAAGGTATTGTACCAAGATAAACATCTTGTACAATCGTTTCGAAATCTTCGTGTTCTGGGTCTGTACAATATAATTTTAGACGCGCTTTTAAAGGTACACTGTGGGTTAAACCTCTTTCAATACATTCTTGGATAGAATATCTTGGTGGGTCTACAAAGTAGTCTAAAAATTCTAATACAAATTGATTTCTTGTATCTGTGATTGGAAAGTTATCCATGAAGGTTTTGTATAAACCTTCTTCTCCTCTTTCTTCTGCTTTAGTTTGAAGTTGGAAAAAATCTTGGAAAGATTTTACCTGAATATCCAAAAAGTCTGGATATTCTTTTATCAATTGAGAAGTTGCGAAGTTGATTCTTTCAGTAGTGTTTTTCGTTGCCAAAAGAGAATATTTTTTTGATTAAAATCTAAATTAAAATAAAGAACGAATATATACACAAAATGGTTTAGGTCTAAAAACAGTGTTTTTAGAACCTAAACCTAAATTTGTTTTCCCGAATGTGATATAGGTTCGGGAGTAATAGCTTACTTAAGCTCTACTTCAGCTCCAGCTTCTTCTAAAGATTTTTTAAGACCTTCTGCCTCATCTTTAGATACACCTTCTTTTACTGCAGCAGGAGCGCTATCAACGATACCTTTTGCTTCTTTTAATCCTAAACCAGTTAATTCTTTAACTAATTTTACAACAGCTAATTTAGAACCACCTGCCGCTGTTAATACAACATCAAATTCAGTCTGTTCTTCTGCTGCTCCTGCATCACCACCTGCTGCTGGTCCTGCTACTGCTACTGCTGCTGCTGCTGGCTCAATACCATACTCATCTTTTAAAATAGTAGCTAATTCATTAACTTCTTTTACTGTTAAGTTAACTAATTGTTCTGCGAAATCTTTTAATTCTGCCATTTTAATTGTTTTTAAAATTTTTGTTTTATTATAGTTTATTTGTGCGCTTATTCTTTTTCAGATAATGTTTTAATAATACCTGAAAGTGTTTGTCCTCCTGATTGTAATGCTGAAATAACATTCTTAGCAGGCGACTGTAATAATCCAATGATTTCTCCAATCAATTCTTCTTTAGATTTAATATCTACTAAAGCATCTAATTGGTCATCACCAATGTAAATAGATTCTTCTGCGAAGGCTCCCTTTAAGATTGGTTTGTTAGATTTTTTTCTAAATTCTTTAATTAATTTTGCTGGAGCGTTAGCGGCTTCAGAAATTAACATTGAAGTATTACCTTTTAATGTTGTTGGAAGTTCTCCAAAATCTTTGTCTGAAGCTTCCATTGCTTTTGCAAGTAATGTATTTTTAACAACTGATAACTGAACTCCTGCTTTAAAACAAGCTCTTCTTAAATTTGAAGTAGTTTGTGCATCCAATCCAGATATATCTGCTAAATATAAAGTATTTGTATCTGCTAATACTGCCGTTAAATCTTGTATTACTTGTGATTTTTCTTCTCTAGTCATGATTATAAGTTTTAACGTATTAAACAGTTTTAACTTCAACAGGAATACTAGGACTCATAGTACTAGACATAAAAACACTTTTTACATATGTTCCTTTTGCTGTTGTAGGTTTTAGCTTAATAATTGTTTGTATTAACTCGTTTGCATTCTCTTCAATCTTTTTAGCATCAAAAGATACTTTTCCGATTGCTGCATGTACAATACCTGTTTTATCAACTTTAAAGTCAATTTTACCAGCTTTAACATCTGTTACTGCTTTCGCAACATCCATTGTAACTGTACCTGTTTTAGGGTTAGGCATTAAACCTCTAGGACCTAATACTCTACCTAAAGGACCTAATTTACCCATTACACTAGGCATTGTAATAATCACATCAACATCAGTCCATCCTCCCTTAATTTTCTGAAGGTATTCATCTAAACCAACATAATCTGCGCCTGCTGCTTGAGCTTCTGCTTCTTTATCTGGTGTAACTAATGCTAAAACTTTTACGTCTTTACCAGTCCCATGTGGTAATGTAACTACACCTCTTACCATTTGATTTGCTTTACGAGGATCTACTCCTAAACGAATTGCTAAATCTACAGAAGCATCAAACTTTACATTAGTAATGTCTTTGACTAGCGCTGAAGCAGCTGATAAATCATAAGATTGTGTACTATCAACCTTAGCGTAAGCTTCTTTTTGCTTTTTTGTTAATTTTGCCATTTTACTACTTTTTATAAAGTTATGCTGGTGCATTACCTTTTACTGTTAATCCCATAGAACGTGCTGTACCTGCAATCATTTTCATTGCTGAAGAAACTTCAAAGGCATTTAAATCTACCATTTTATCTTCTGCAATTACTTTAATTTGATCCCAAGTAACTGATGCTACTTTCTTTCTGTTTGGTTCTCCAGAACCTTTTTTAATTTTGGCCGCTTCTAGTAACTGAACTGCTGCAGGAGGAGTTTTTACAACAAAATCAAACGATTTGTCTTTGAAAACAGTAATAACAACAGGTAAAACTTTACCCTGTTTGTCTTGCGTTCTTGCATTGAACTGTTTACAAAACTCCATAATGTTAACACCAGCAGCTCCTAAAGCGGGTCCAACCGGCGGCGATGGATTCGCTGAGCCTCCCCTTACTTGTAACTTAACTACTTTACTAACTTCTTTTGCCATTTTAAAAATGTTTAATGATTTATTTTAAGTTGGAAGCCAAAAAATAAATCGGTATATATCTGTGTAACAATTATATCTTATCTACTTGCATATAACTCAGTTCTAATGGTGTCTTTCTTCCGAATATTTTTACCATTACTTCAAGTTTACGCTTTTCTTCATTTACTTTCTCTATAGTACCATCAAAACCATTGAATGGCCCATCAACTACTTTTACTGTTTCTCCAACATTAAAAGGAATTGCAATATTTTCATCTTGAACAGATAACTCATCTACTTTACCTAACATTCTGTTCACCTCTGATTTTCTCATCGGAACGGGTTCTCCACCTTTCACTTCTCCAAGAAAACCAATAACTCCTGTAATTCCTTTAATAACATGCGGAACTTCTCCGGAAAGATTAGCCTCTACCATGATATATCCAGGAAAGTAAACTCTTTCTCTATTTACTTTTTTACCGTTTCTAATTTGAACAACTTTTTCTGTTGGTACAATCACTTGACTTACATAGTCAGACAATCCTACTCTAGAAATTTCTGTTTCTATATAGTTTTTTACTTTATTTTCTTGTCCTCCAATGGCTCTAACAACATACCATTTCATTACCGAATCAGCCATAGTTAATTATTAAAATAATTTAAAAAAGTTATCTAAACCTGTTTGAAAAACATAATCTATACCAGCTACAGCTAAGGCAAATACAATTGTAAAAACTGCAACGGTTACTGTAGTTTTTTGAGCATCTTCTTTAGAGATCCAAGTCATATTGTTACTTAGCTCATCAAAAGAGTCTTTGATATATTGGATAAAGTTCATTTTTACTATATTTTTTATTTGCACGGGCGGAGAGATTCGAACTCCCGACAGCTGGTTTTGGAGACCAGTGCTCTACCGCTGAACTACGCCCGTTTCCTATTCATTGATAAAGGTATTCCGTAAAAAACGGAATACCTTTATGATTTTGAAATAATAAAACTAATGGAATATTAGTCTAATAATTCAGTTACCTGACCTGCACCAACAGTTCTTCCTCCTTCACGGATTGCGAAACGTAAACCTACGTTTAATGCAATTGGTTGAATCAAGTCTACTGTAATTGTTAAGTTATCTCCTGGCATAACCATTTCTACACCTGAAGGTAAGTTAATTGTACCAGTAACATCCGTAGTTCTTACATAAAACTGTGGACGGTAGTTATTATGGAATGGAGTATGACGTCCACCTTCTTCTTTTTTAAGTACATAAACCTCAGCTTTAAACTTAGCATGTGGTGTTACAGAACCTGGCTTACAAATAACCATTCCTCTTTTTATGTCTTCTTTTGCAATACCTCTTAATAAGATACCTGCATTATCTCCTGCCTCACCTCTATCAAGAATTTGACGAAACATTTCAATACCAGTAATTGTAGATGACATTTTTTCTGCACCCATACCGATAATATCAACAACGTCTCCTGTATTTGCGATACCAGTTTCGATACGACCTGTAGCTACAGTTCCACGACCAGTAATTGAGAATACATCTTCAATTGGCATTAAGAAATCTTTATCAACTTCACGTTGTGGCTCTTCAATCCAAACATCAACTTGTTCCATTAATTCTAAAACAGTATCAACCCATTTTTGCTCACCATTTAAAGCTCCTAAAGCAGAACCTGAAACAACAGGACCATTATCTCCATCATATTCATAGAAAGATAATAATTCTCTAACTTCCATATCTACTAATTCTAGTAACTCTTCATCATCTACCATATCCACTTTGTTTAAGAAAACAACGATACGTGGAATACCTACCTGACGACCTAATAATATATGCTCTCTAGTTTGAGGCATTGGACCATCAGTTGCAGCAACAACTAAAATTGCACCATCCATTTGAGCAGCACCTGTTACCATGTTCTTTACATAATCCGCGTGACCTGGACAGTCAACGTGCGCATAGTGACGATTTGCAGTTTGATACTCAACATGAGAAGTGTTAATTGTAATACCTCTTTCTTTTTCTTCTGGCGCATTATCAATCTGATCAAAAGATCTAGCTTCAGAGAATCCTGCATCAGCTAATACTTTAGTAATAGCCGCAGTTAAAGTTGTTTTACCGTGATCTACGTGTCCGATAGTACCAATGTTTAAGTGTGGTTTCGAACGGTCAAAAGTTCCTTTTGCCATAATTATTGATTTTAATTCTTAGTTTAAATATATTTAGTGTCTAATAATACTTTTCTAATGAGCCAATGATGGGATTTGAACCCATGACCTCATCCCTACCAAGGATGCGCTCTACCAACTGAGCTACACCGGCTTTGTTGATCTTTGAGCGAAAGACCGGGTTCGAACCGGCGACATTCAGCTTGGAAGGCTGACGCTCTACCAACTGAGCTACTTTCGCAAAAAATTGTAAAATGTGGGGAGAGCAGGATTCGAACCTGCGAAGACATAGTCAACGGAGTTACAGTCCGTCCTCGTTGGCCGCTTGAGTATCTCCCCTCTATTTACTATTTTAATGAACTTTTTTGTTTCTTTTTGAGCCGATGGAGGGACTCGAACCCACGACCTGCTGATTACAAATCAGCTGCTCTAGCCAGCTGAGCTACATCGGCTTTTTTTCATAAAAAAACATCCGCTATTTCTAACGGATTGCAAATGTATAAAGTTTTTTTAAATTCCAAAACATTTTATTATTATTTTTTTCTTTTTTTCTTAAAATTAAGAAATTAATGAATCCCTTAATTTTTCTTTTGATTTTTTAAGTTGTCTTTTTAAACTATCTACCCCTAAATTTACCCCTTCTTCAAAAGTTTTCGTTTCTCTTTTTACCATTAATTCAGCTCCAGGAATATTAATTTTTATCTCTGTGATTTTATTTTCTTTATCACTAGTATTTTGAACTTTTAAAAAAACTTCTGCATCTACAATTTTGTCATGAAACTTAGATAAACTCTCTACCTTTTTCTTTGTGAACTTAATTAACTTGCTATCTGCATTAAAATTAACGGACTGTGTAAATACTTTCATAATCTATTGTTTTTTTTTGCTCTTTGGGTGAGCTTGGTTATACACTTTCTTTATTGCATCTAGACTATTGTGCGTATAGACTTGTGTGGAAGCTAAAGAAGAATGCCCTAACAACTCTTTTACTGAATTTAAATCTGCTCCTTCATTAAGCAAATGTGAAGCAAAAGAATGTCTTAAAATATGTGGACTCTTTTTAACTTTAGTTGATGCCTTCCCAAAATAAGAATTTATAACTCTATAAACAAGTGTTTCATATATTTTATTTCCTTTTTCTGTAATAAATAGGTAAGGTAATGAACTTGTTATCTCTTGTTTTAAAATCAGATAACGCTCAAGAGTTTTTAACGTAGTTCGAAGCAAAGGCACTAAACGCTCTTTATTTCTTTTCCCTAGAATTTTAATTCGTGATGCTGTAATATCTATATCAGTTCGTTTGATATTTATTAATTCTGCTCTTCGAATACCTGTTGAGTAAAATAATTCAACTATTAATTTATCTCTAACCGATATAAAATCATTTTGCTTGTCCAATTCTCTTATAACTGCCTCTACTTCTTTAACTGAAAATGGAATTTGGATGGTATTGGCCACCTTAAGCGACCTATGTTTTAATAAAGGACTTGCTTCCACAACCTCTATTTTTTGCAAATACTTGTAAAAAGATTTTAAAGAACTAATTTTTCTATTTACAGATCTGTTAGAAATACCTTGCTCTACTAATACTACTATCCAATTTCTGATTTGAGGATACACCACCTCTTTCAAATCCTCTACATCATACTCCTGACTTAAAAATGACTTAAAACTTAATAAATCTTTTTTGTAAGCGGTAATTGTATGCTTTGAATATTTTTTCTCGAGGAATAAATAATCTAAAAATGGAGAAATCAATTGTCTGGTTTTTGAATTACGTAAAATTACAAAATTTGGAACATAAAAAACTCGTATCAATTTATATTGATACGAGTTTAAATGTATTGCTAGCTAAATGACTAACCTACTTCTTCTTGTGTTCTTAATCTCTGAACGTAAGAAGCTTTTATTCTTTGAGCTCTCTTAGCTACTGAAGGCTTTGTGAAGTTTTTTCTGTTACGTAAGTTGCTCATAGTTTTAGTTTTATCGAATTTTCTTTTGTAACGTTTTAAAGCTCTATCTATATTCTCTCCATCTTTAACGGGTATAATTAACATAAGTTGGCACCTCCCTTCATAAGTATCTTAAATATTTTAAAACAGCTGTACTGTTGATTTATAATTTTTGGACTGCAAATGTAATCATAAAAAATGAATTACAAATTTTTTTAAAGTATTTATTTAGAGTGCTTCAATAGTTGTTCTGTAACTGAATTAGAGAATCCATTACTTTTTTATATACTACCATTTTTGCGATAATCTAAACGTAATTTTCACAAAAATGGGTATGAAAAACTAGGTTGCTGGTTTATACTCTTTTTTATCTATTACCATTTTTGCGATAATCTCTTTTAAGATTTCAGAGGTACCACCACCTATTGGGCCTAATCTACTGTCTCTTAACAAACGAGCCATAGGATACTCTTCCATATAACCATAACCACCAAGTAATTGTAATGCATCATAAATAACTTCGTCGGCTATTTTTGTAGACAACATTTTAGACATACTTGCTTCTTTTACAACATAAGCGCCCATGTCTAATCGTTTTGTAATAGAATAATTATACTCCCTACACATATCTACCTTACTTGCCATTTCTGCTACCTTATGTCTTAAAGCTTGGAACTTGTCTAAAGATTTCCCAAAAGCAATTCTCTCTTGCATGTATTGTATGGCATAGTCAACAGCAAATTCAGCTCTTGCATGCGCATTAACCCCCATAATTAAACGCTCTAAAGCAAAATGCTGCATAATATAAGCAAAACCCTTACCTTCATCTCCTAAAATATTTTCAGCAGGTATCTCAACATTATCAAAAGCAATTTCTCCTGTATCTGAAGCTTTCCATCCTAGTTTATCTAGCTTTGTTGCAGAGATTCCTTTTGATGCTCTATCAACAATAAATAAGCTTATTCCATTGTACTTATCAGATAGATTTGTTTTAGCAGCAACAATTAAATAATCTGAGTAAACTCCGTTAGTTATAAATGTTTTTGAGCCATTTAAAATATATTTCTCTCCTTTTTTTACTGCTGTAGATCTCATACCTGCAACATCTGAACCTCCAAAAGGTTCTGTTATACAAAGACAACCAACCATATCTCCTTCCACACTTGGCACTAAATACTTTTCCTTTTGTAGTTGATTCCCTTCTTTGTTCAAGTGAGTCATGGCTAAATACTCATGAGCCCATATGGCTGCAGCAAATCCTCCTGAGTTTATTTTTTGCAATTCTTCAAGAAAAACTACAGTATAAAAAAGATCTAAATTTAACCCTCCAAACTCTTCTGGCGTAGATAGTCCAAAATACCCCATCTCCCCGAATTTCTTCCAAATAAATCGCTCAATGGTTCCTGTTTTTTCCCATTTATCTATATGTGGCACTACTTCTTTTTGTAAAAAATCTTTAAAACTTGCTCGAAAAACTTCGTGCTCTTCAGTAAAATACATACTGTCCATTTGAAGAAAAATTAAATTATTATTCAGCTAACAAATATAAGACTATTCTATCATATTTATCCACAGGAAAACCTTTGATATTTTTTAATTCTGAAATATTTTGAAGTTCTGCTACCTCATCTCTGTAGTTAAATATTTTTTTACATAGCTCATAATCGATATAGGGATTTTTAAGCAGTTGCTTAAACTCTATAGTGTTTATGTTCTGTTTTTTTATTAGGGGTAATTCAATAATTTTAAAGACTTCTAATATTTGATCTGCAATTTCGGTATCTAACCCCCAAACTTCATACAATTGAGAAGGGAAAGAAAATCCTTGTAATTTAGAACGATACTTAATAATTCTCTCGGAAAAAGCAGCATCAATTCCAGGTATTGTTCTTAAATCTTGTGCTTTTATTTTATTGATATCTGTAGAAGACAATATAAATTCTTTGCTATTATTAGCGTCAGAAGAATAGCTTTTTTTTGATTTATTTAAAGATATTTTTTTATTTTTTTTATTACGTTTTACTACCCAATCTGGAAACTTAAAATAGGGGGCTATTTTTCGCAATAATGCATCAGATATTTTGGTTACTTTTTGAAATTCTTCTTTTGAATTTACAAACTTATTTGAGTCTCTAAATGCGTGGAGCCTATCAATTTCTAATAGAGACATGCCTAATTGCTTTCCTTTAAAGTCAGTAATGTAATTTGGATTAAAAGGATAAATTTTAGGCTTTCTGTTTTCTAGCTCAACCAATTGTAAGCTATCTATTTGTTTTTGTAAAGCAATTATCTCTGGAGTGGTTGTATTTAACTTTTTATCCGACGTAAAAAAATCAGCAAAAATGAATCCCTGCAGAAGCATTATCATTAAAATCAATAAAAAAACCCCATTTCTTTGGCTTTTAGTATACCAGAAATGGGATTTAAATAATTTCATATTTTTTTATGCTTCGCTATTTTTTATAGCATTCATGTATTTTTTTAATTCCTCTTTTACCTTAGGCGCTAATATAATAAGACCAATCATATTAGGAACCATCATAGCAAAAACCATTGCATCAGAAAAACCAATTACCGAACCTAAGCTTGCTGCTGCTCCGATTATTACAAATACACAAAATATAACTTTGTAGGTATACTCCATTTTTTTAGATCGACCGAATAAGTATACCCAACCTTGAAAACCATAGTAAGACCAAGAGATCATAGAACTAAATGCGAACAGTACAACTGCAACTGTTAATACATATGGGAACCAAGATATAGAAGATGCAAATGCACTTGATGTTAATAAAATAGCTTGAGCATCATTTGCTGGTGGATTTAACGGATCTACAAAGCCAGTGATGATAAGAACCAAAGCTGTCATTGTACAAACCACAACTGTATCTATAAATGGCTCTAATAAAGCAACCATACCTTCACTTGCTGCATATTTTGTTTTTACTGCTGAATGTGCAATAGAAGCAGAACCAATACCTGCTTCGTTAGAAAACGCTGCCCTTCTAAATCCTTGAATTAAAACTCCAACTGCACCACCTGCAATCCCTTCTGGACTAAATGCACCATTAAATATTTGACTAAATGCTGTTCCTATCATATCATAATTTGCAAAAATCACAAATAAGGCAGCACCTACATATATTGCCACCATAAATGGAACAATTTTATCGGTAACTTTAGCTATTTTCTTTATACCACCAATAATTACAATACCAACTAAAACGGCCATTATTAAACCGAATAACCATCCTTTACCAGCTAAAAATGACTCATTACCACCGGTTATATTTTGAACTAATTGAAATGCTTGATTTACTTGAAACATGTTACCACCTCCAAAAGAACCACCAATCACAAAAATTGCAAATGCACCTGCCAAAATTTTACCTAAAGTTTTAGATTTTAAACCTTTCGTTAAGTAGTACATAGGACCACCATAAACGGTACCGTCTGCTGCAATATCTCTATACTTAACCCCTAAAGTACATTCTACAAATTTTGAAGCCATTCCTAAGAAACCTGCAACAATCATCCAAAATGTAGCTCCTGCTCCACCTATAGAAACCGCTATTGCAACTCCAGCAATATTACCCAAACCAACAGTTGCAGATAGTGCTGCTGTTAACGCTTGAAAATGAGAAACCTCTCCATCATGCCCTTCTACTCTAGCAGTATCAGGATTATCCCCATCTTCTGTTTTTGACACACTACCATCTACTTCAATTGCTTTGGCATCACCTTTACCCTCTAAGCCATCATATTTTCCTCTTACAATATTGATAGAAGTAATGAAACCTCTAAAGTTGATAAAATTGAAATAAATTGTAAAATAACCAGCCCCTAGAATTAAAGGAAACAAAACCCAATAAATACTAATTGTATCTGTAAACGGGATTTGATAAAAAATAAAGTCTACGAACCAACCTGTAGCGCTTCCAAAAGCCTCATCAATTTGTTGATCTAAGCCTTTTTCTTGGGCGATTGTTAAAAAAGGAACTGCTAAAAAAAGTAATGAAAGAAGTTTTTTCTTCATAATATGTTTCTGTTAGATTTTAAATTAGTAAGGCGCAATATCTTAAAAAATTGAAGTTTTGCCAAGTTTTATACGTTAAATATGATTTTTACATTAAGGTTTGTTTAAATCTTTGTAAATCTTCTTGAAACGTTTTTGGATAAAATTTGAGTATGCTATTTGTTTTTGATAAATCAAAACCGGTTTTCGCAGGTCTATTCGCTGTTTGATTTAATATTGACGATGCTATGGGTTTTATGTAAGAATTATCTAAATCAAATACCTCTGCAATTTCCATCGCAATTTCATAAATACTCAATAACTTTGATGATGCTATATTAAAAATTCCAGTTGCATTTTTATCCATTGAAATTTTACAAGCTAGGGCCAAGTCTTCTACATAAGTAGGTGCTCTAAATTGATCATCTACAATAGTTATTTCTCTTTTATTTTCTAACGATTCTTTAACCCAAAGTACAATGTTACTTCTACTCATATCAAACACTTTACCATACACCAAACTGGTTCTTAAAATAGTATAGTTGGTGTTAGATTTTTCTAAAATCTGTTCAGATTTTAATTTAGAAAAACCATAATAACTTAGGGGGTTAGGCACATCTGTTTCTTTATACCATCCTTTTTTACCGTCAAAAATAAAGTCTGTAGAAATGTGAACTAAGTGAGCACTTAATTCTTGACAAATAGCTGCCAACCATTGCACAACGTTAACATTCAGAGTATCACACTTTACTGTATCATTTTCACAAGCATCAACTTGAGTCATTGCAGCTGTGTTAACAATGTAATCTGGTTTGATTTTTAGCAACTCTTTAGTAAGTTGATTTTGATTTGTAATATCTATTGAAAAGTATTGAAAATCATTGCGCCCACTTCTATTTACTCCCTTAGAAAAACCATAAACATCATAATTATTTTTCTCTTTCAACAATACATTTAAAAGCGATTGACCCAATAAACCATTGCTTCCTGTTATTACCACTTTAATCATTTAAAATAATTCTCTAAGTTTCATAATTTGCTCTGGCCTTCCTAAAACGATTAAATGCGCACTATCTACCAAAACAGTGGATGCCTCTGGGTTTATAATGTAATCCTTATCCGGATTTCTAAATCCGATTACTGTACAGCCTGTTTGCCTTCTTAAGTCTAAATCTAGAATTGTTTTTCCTCTATATTTTTGAGGTAAGTCGTCTACTATAATTTCTTCTAAATTGGCTGTAGTTTCACCCTCGATAGTTAATCGATCTACAAATTCTATGACATCTGGTGTAGTTACTAAAGAGGCCATATGATCACCTCCTAATTTATCTGGCATTATAACGTTATCTGCACCAGCAATTTTTAATTTATTATAAGAGCTCTCATCAGAGGCTCTACTAATAATTTTCATAGAAGCATTTAATTGTCTTGCACTTAACACAACAAATAAATTATTTGCATCTGAAGGCAAAGCTGTTATTAAATTTGAAGCCTCTAGAATACCTGCAGAAAGTAATGTTTCGTCTAGAGTTGCATCTCCTTGTATACATAAAAATCCATTGGCTTCAATTTCTTCTACTAACTCTTTATCTCTTTCTACAATAACAAATTTTTTGTTGTAATTCATTAGTTTCACAATGGCTTGTCGTCCATTTCTACCATAACCACAAACAATTGAATGTCCTTTTAATTTTGTTATTTTCTTTTCCACTTTTCTATGTTTAAAATAATCAAATAATTTGCCACTAACTAAATACTCTGAAAATGTAGATACTGCATACCCTAAAATAAAAATACTTGTTAGTATTAAAAAAATAGTAAATATTTTATCTTCAGGCGAAAAGGGTTTAACTTCACTAAACCCTACAGTTGTAACTGTAATTACAGTCATGTATAATGCATCTATAAAAGAATATTTAGACAATAGCATATACCCCAAAGTCCCTGTTCCTAAAACAGATACAATAAGAATTACAATTTTATTTATTTTTGAATCTAATACTTTCATTGTTATAAATCAAAAACAGAGCTTCTCTTGGTGTAAATTAAATCTTTTAATTTCATTGCAAATGCAATTGTTAAATAAAAACCAAAAGACAACCCTACCGTAAAAAAAGTAACATAAATAAAATAAATACGAACATTTTTAGCTCTCATTCCTAAACGATCAGCTAATCTTGTGAACACACCAAAACCATGTCTTTCAAAAAAATGTCTTAATGCATGAAGGTATTTTTTCATTTAAAATTGTTTTACTGCAAGATACTATAATCTCTCTATTTGTTGAAGTGTTTTTCATCAAAAATGATTTTGAATGATTAACTTTGCTTTTCAAAAATTCCATTTTTCATTGAACGATCAAGAATACATAGAAGTTTACGGAGCAAGAGCTCATAACTTAAAGAATATTGATGTTAAAATCCCAAGAGAACAATTAGTAGTTATAACTGGTTTAAGTGGAAGTGGCAAATCTTCTCTAGCTTTTGATACCATTTATGCAGAAGGTCAGAGAAGATATATTGAAACGTTTTCTGCTTATGCACGTCAATTTTTAGGCGGCTTAGAAAGACCTGATGTAGACAAGATTGATGGGCTATCTCCAGTAATTTCTATAGAACAAAAAACGACCAACAAAAGCCCGAGATCTACAGTTGGAACGATAACAGAAATTTACGATTTTTTAAGATTATTGTTTGCTAGAGCATCAGATGCATATTCTTACAATACAGGAGAAAAAATGGTAAGTTATTCTGATGAGCAAATTAAAAAACTTATTACTTCTGATTTTGCCGGAAAAAAAATTGCAGTCCTTGCCCCTTTAATAAAATCAAGAAAAGGGCATTATCGCGAGCTATTTGAACAAATTTCAAAACAAGGATTTGTAAGAGTAAGAGTAGATGGTAAAATTAGAGAAATAGAAAAAGGAATGCGTTTAGACAGATACAAAACGCATGATATAGAAGTTGTAATAGACCGCCTTTTAGTAAATGAAAAATCGGAAAAAAGATTAGAAGAAACTATAAAAACTGCGCTCTATTCTGGAAATAATATACTGATGGTTATTGGTCTTGATGATGAAAAACCAAGATATTTTAGTAGAGAATTAATGTGTCCAACAACCGGAATTGCATATCCAAATCCAGAACCAAATACGTTTTCATTTAACTCACCCAAAGGAGCTTGTAGTGCTTGTAACGGATTAGGAACAACACAAGAAATCAATTTAAAAAAAGTAATTCCAGATGATCACCTTTCTATCAAAAAAGGCGGGATTGTACCTTTAGGAGAACAAAAGAATAGTTGGATTTTTAAACAGATTCAAAATATTGCAGAACGTTACCGATTTAAACTTACAGATGCCATTAAAGACCTTCCAAAAGAAGCACTAGAAATCATCCTACATGGTGGTAATGAAACCTTTACCATTACTTCTAAAACTGTTGGAGTAACTAGAAATTATAAAATAGATTTTGAAGGAATTATTTCTTTTATAGAAAACCAATACAACAATGCAGAAAGTACGTCAATAAAAAGATGGGCTAAGGGTTTTATGGATGAAGTTACTTGCTCTTCTTGCAAGGGGAAACGCTTAAAGAAAGAAGCACTTCATTTTAAAATTACTGATAAAAACATTAGTGATCTGGCACAAATGGATGTTACAGAATTAGCCAAGTTATTTGACAATATTGAACAAAAACTTTCTGAAAAACAAAACACTATAGCTTCAGAAATACTAAAAGAAATAAGAACACGTATTCAGTTTTTATTAGATGTAGGGCTAGACTATTTAACTTTAGATAGAACCTCAAAATCTCTTTCTGGAGGCGAAGCTCAGCGAATTCGATTGGCCACACAAATCGGGTCTCAATTAGTAGGCGTACTTTATATTTTAGATGAGCCAAGTATAGGGCTACACCAGAGAGACAACCAAAAACTAATAGACTCTTTGGTAAAACTTAGAGATATTGGAAACTCTGTTTTGGTGGTAGAGCATGATGAGGATATGATGAAAAAAGCAGATTATGTTTTAGACATTGGTCCTGGTGCAGGTAAACATGGAGGCCAAATTGTAAGCATTGGTACTTATGAAGAAATGCTAAAGCACAAAACACTTACTACAGATTATTTAACAGGCATAAAAAAGATTGAAATTCCTAAAAAACGTAGAGAGGGAAATGGAAAATCTATTACTCTAAAAGGTGCTTCAGGTAATAATTTAAAAAATGTATCTGTAACATTTCCTCTAGGAAAAATGATTTGTGTTACTGGTGTTTCAGGAAGTGGAAAATCGACATTAATTAATGAAACCCTCTACCCTATCTTAAACGCTCATATATACAGAGGTGTTAAAAAACCTATGCCTTATAAAAAAATTGAAGGTTTAGATCATGTAGATAAAGTAATTGATATAGATCAATCTCCAATTGGTAGAACACCAAGATCTAACCCAGCAACATACACAAAAACTTTTGATGAAGTTCGTAGCTTGTTTGCAAAAACTCCAGAAGCTGCAATTCGTGGTTACAAACCTGGCCGTTTTTCATTTAACGTAAAAGGGGGTAGATGCGAAACTTGTCAAGGAGGAGGCGTTAGAGTTATTGAAATGAATTTTTTACCTGATGTACAAGTAGAATGTGAAACTTGTCAAGGAAAACGTTTTAACAGAGAAACTTTAGAAATACGTTACAAAGGAAAATCAATTTCTGATGTTCTAGAAATGACAATAGAAGATGCAACCGAATTCTTTAAAAACATTCCTAAAATTCATAGAAAATTAAAAACAATAGAGGATGTTGGGCTAGGTTATATAACTTTGGGTCAGCAATCAACAACACTTTCTGGAGGTGAAGCTCAGCGAATTAAGTTAGCCTCAGAATTATCTAAAAGAGATACAGGAAACACGTTTTACATACTTGATGAACCTACTACAGGGTTACATTTTGAAGACATACGTGTTTTAATGGATGTACTTAACAAACTTGCTGACAAAGGAAATACTGTATTGATAATAGAACACAATTTAGATGTCATAAAACTTGCAGATTACATTATTGATGTGGGTATGGAAGGTGGAAAAAAAGGAGGAAAAATTTTAGTTACAGGGACTCCAGAACAAGTAGCAAAAAACAAAACAAGCTACACCGCTAAATTCCTAAAGAAGGAATTGAAATAAACGCTAAAATACGTTTGAATTAACTAATTTATAAAGCTTAAAAAAAGACTTATGACAAACGACGATAGAAAAATAAGAGAGAAACTACAACAAAAAACCTGGAACGAAATAAAAACCAATGACTCTTGGGCCATTTTTAAAATTATGGCAGAGTTTGTTGAAGGTTATGAACGTTTAAGTAAAATTGGGCCTTGTGTTTCTATTTTTGGATCTGCAAGAACAAAACCAGACCATCCTTACTATAAATTGGCAGAAGAAATTGGTTTTCAATTAACACAAGCCGGTTTTGGTGTGATTACTGGTGGAGGACCAGGAATTATGGAAGCTGGTAATAAAGGTGCTAATAGAGGTAAAGGCCTTTCTGTAGGTTTAAACATAGAATTGCCTTTTGAGCAACATGACAATCCTTGGATAGACTCAGGTAAAAGTTTAGACTTCGATTACTTCTTTGTACGTAAAGTAATGTTTGTAAAATATTCTCAAGGTTTTGTCGTAATGCCTGGTGGATTTGGAACTATGGATGAACTTTTTGAAGCGATTACGTTAATACAAACTAAAAAAATTGGTCGTTTCCCTATTGTATTGGTGAGTTCTAAATTTTGGAGTGGATTATTAGACTGGATCAAAGACACTTTAATTGCAGAAAAAAATATTAGCCCAGAAGATTTGAGTTTATTTAGAATTGTTGACACTGCAGAAGAGGCTGTAGCGCACTTTAATAAATTCTATGCAAAATATAAGTTGAAGCCAAACTTCTAGATTTATGTTTTTAAAGAAGTATTTGCTTGTTTTATTTGTTTGTTTTGTATCTATTTTTAACGGCCAAACAAACATAAGAGCCATGTTTTACAACACCTTAAATTACAATTCTGATGCTCAAAGCCAAAACAGAACACCGTATTTAAGAACTATTTTAGAAGAAGTAGCACCAGATCTATTTATGGTATGTGAGCTAAAGAACGAAATTGCTTCAAACTACCTCTTTGAAAATGCTGTTTTACTAGCAAATAACAACTTTAATAAAGCTGAATTTAAAAATAGTGAATCTCCTGCAACCGGTTTATTACAAATGGTTTATTATAATTCTGAAAAATTAGAATTGGTATACAATGAAGTGATACCAACAGACATAAGAGACATCAATCATTATACATTTAACATTAAATCTGATCAAGAAGAAGTACCTACTAAAATTGAAGTTTTTGTTACTCATTTAAAAGCTTCTAGAAGTGCTTCGAATATGCAAAAAAGATTGGCGTCAATAGACATTTTTACAAGGGAATTAGATCGATTGCCCGAGAACAGCCATGTATTATTTGCTGGAGATTTTAATTTTTACACAAGCAACGAACCCGGCTTTCAAAAAATTATTGATGAAAACAATTCCATCCCAATTATTGATCCTATAGACAGGCTATGCCCAACTTTTCCTGATGATGGCATAAATTATTTTAATGAAGATAATTATGACGCTATGTATTTCTGGAACAACTCATCCTTCTCAGATGTTCACTCACAATCTACAAGAAATAGTGAGGTAAATGGTGATGGTGCTGGAGGTGGAATGGATGATCGATTTGATTTTATAATGATGTCTAAAAATTTTACCACTAGCAATAAATTAATTTACATAGAAGGTAGCTATAAAACTATAGGTAATAATACAAATTGCTACAACTCCTATGTAAGTAATAGCAATTGTTTTGGTACATACACGCAAGAACTTAGAAATGCTTTGTACTATTTTAGTGACCACTTACCAATTAGCATCGATTTAGAATTCAAAAACAATAGTTTGTCTTTAAATACGGAAGATCAATTTACAATTCTAAATTCAAACGTAGTTCATGAATCTTTAACTATTCAGATAAAAAATCCTGTGCATCAAGTTTTAGTATACAATCAACTCGGCCAAATAGTTCTAGATTTGAAACATGTAAACTCCGAGATTCTAAAAATTGATATAACTCATTTTAAAAAAGGAGTTTATTATGTAAAAATTGATAAATTTAAAGTTCAAAAAATTATAAAAATATAATTTGAAAAAAACACTAGCTCTTTTATTGGTTGTGCTTTTTAGTACCATATCTTTTTCGCAACAAAATGCGATAAAAATAAAAGCTACATTAAATAATCTTGAAAGTGAATTATTAATACAACAAGAGATCGTATACATAAATCATTCAGACACAACACTTACTCAGCTATATTTACACAATTGGGCCAATAGTTTTAGGGATAGAAACACACCACTTTCTAAACGTTTTATTAAAGATTATAATAAAAACTTATATTTTGCTCCAGCCCATAAACTTGGTTTTACGAGCATAAAAAATCTAACTGTTGATTTTGAAAATAGTGAATTTAATGAAGTTAAAAACCAAGCAGACATATTAAAAATAAATCTTAAAAAACCACTTCATCAGAATAAATCCACTAAAATTAACATTACCTATACTGTAAAAATTCCGAGTGCTGAATTTACAGGATATGGAAAAACAAAAGATGGGTATCATCTACGTTTTTGGTATATAACGCCAGCTGTCTATAAAAAAGGATGGAAATTAATGAGTAATTTAAATATTGATGACCTTTTTGAAAACACAACTGACTTTGATATAGAAATAAATATTCCTAAAGATTATGTTCTAGAAAGTACTCTTTATCAATACAAAACAAAAAAGGAAAACAGCGATCAGTACTATTTAATTGGAAAACAAAAAACAGACGTAATTATAAGTATTCAGCAGAAAAAAACATACCAAACTTTTAAAACAAATCGTATTAATGTTCATACTGATCTAACAGATAAAAAAATCGAAAAAAATAAAGCAACGCAAATTTTAGAAAAGCAATTAGACTTTATTCAACTATTTCTTGGCAAATATCCTTATAAAGAAATTTATATTGATAAAATCACTCAATCTAAAAATCCTGTGCATGGCTTAAGTCAATTACCTCAGTTTTTAAATTTATTTCCAGATCATTTTAAATGGGACCTTACAATGTTTAAAACGCTGAGTAAAAAATTTATAGAAAATACCATGCTTTTTAATAAGAGAGAAGATTATTGGTTTTTAGATGGCCTACTCAATTATTTAATGTTAGAATACATTGATGAAGTTTACCCAAATACAAAGCTCTTAGGAAACTACGCTAACTATTGGCTTTTAAAAAACTACAATATATCAAAATTAAATTTTAATGATAAATACCCCTTAGTTTATCAATTTAGCTCTCGTAAATTTTTAGATCAAGCGCTCACAACTCCAGCAGACTCGCTATCAAATTTTAATCGAAAAATAGTTAATAAATATAAAGCAGGATTAGCATTTAAATATCTTAAAGGGTATTTAGGCGACAGTATTTTGAATAATAGTATCCAAGAATTTTATCAAAAAAATATAAATTCGATTGTTGCAAGTTCAGACTTTGAAAAATTAATAAAATCTAAAACAAATAAACCTTTAGATTGGTTTTTTAGTGATTTTATAAAAACAAATAAGAAAATTGATCACACAATAAAAAAAGTGAACCTAAAGAATGACAGTGTTTATATTACGATTAAAAATAAAAGAAATATGAATACCCCAGTTTTAGTATACGGCTTAAAAGACCGTGAAATTAAATTTAAAAAATGGGTACATAATATTGTTGATGAAAAAACTGTAAATATCCCCAAAAAAGAGATCAATCGTGTCGCTTTAAATTATGAGAACTTTTATCCTGAGCTTAATACGTTTGATAACTGGAAAAGTTTAGAAAATAGAATTTTTAACAAACCCCTAAAACTTAGTTTGGTAAAAGATGTAAATGACCCTTACTACAACCAAACGTTTTACCAACCAAATGTGAACTATAATTTTTATAATGGGGTTATTTTAGGGATTAAATTACATAATAAGGCATTGATAAAAAGAAATTTTGAGTATAAATTTGCTCCCTCATACGCCACTAAAAGCAAAAGCCTAACAGGATCTTTTACAGGGATTTACAATCAATATTTTGAAAAAACATCTATCTACAAAATTATGTATGGTGTATCTGGTGCAAAGTTAGATTATGCTCCAAATTTAAGTTATAGCGCTTTACTGCCGTTTGTAAATGTTGTTTTTAAAAGAAAAAGTTTACGAGATGCAACTTCAGAATTTATTGGTGCTAAATTAGTACATATTAATAAAGAAATTCCAGAAGGTCAAGTAAAAACGAGTCAAGATAATTATAGCATCTTTAGTGTAAGATACAATTATGTAAACCCAGACTTCATTAAGGAGTTTAGGTATGATTTTGGATTAGAATTGGCGGCACAATTCTCTAAAATAAGTGCAGACATAAGGTATAGATCATTATCTACATCAAATACACAATTAGATTTTAGATTATTTGTTGGTGCTTTTCTAAAAAATAATGCTACTGGAGATTACTTCAGTTTTGGATTAGATAGGGCTAACGACTATTTATTTGAGCTAAAATATTTCGGAAGGTCTGAGTCATCAGGTATATTTAGTCAGCAATATATTATTGCAGAAGGTGGTTTTAAGTCTGTTTTACCTGTTCGATTCGCCAACCAATATATGGTGGCATTTAATACTAGTTTTGGTCTTTGGAGGTGGGTTGAGTTTTACAATGATGTTGCCTTTTTAAAAAACAGAGATAACGCTTTATATTTTGGATATAATAACGGTATTCGTTTAAATTTTGTTCATAATATCTTAGAGGTTTATTTTCCTCTCTATTCTAATAATGGATGGGAAATTGGCCAACAATCTTATCCACAAAAAATACGATTTACGCTAACTGCAAATGTAAATCAGATCTATAATTTCTTTAGAAGAGGATTTCTATAAAATCAAACAAAATCACTTTAATTGTATAATTATCAACAAAAACCATTTTTAATAGTGGTTTTTTAACATATTCTTAACCAATCTTAATATTTTTAAATATCAACTAAAAAAACTATCTTTGCAGCTTTAAAAACTATATACTTATATGTCAATAAAAACTGCGTTACAATCTTCTCAAGAAATTTCTTTTAATGAATTTAAAAAAGAAGTATTACACGATTATAAAATTGCAAAAATTAGCAGAGAATGTAGTTTATTAGGAAGAAGAGAAGTATTAACAGGTAAGGCAAAATTCGGAATTTTTGGTGATGGTAAAGAAGTTCCTCAATTAGCCATGGCTAAGGCCTTTAAAAAAGGAGATTTTAGATCTGGTTATTATAGAGATCAAACCTTTATGATGGCAATAGATGAATTATCTGCGCAACAGTTTTTTGCAGGTTTGTATGCTCATACAGATATAGAGGCAGACCCTATGTCTGCAGGTAGACAAATGGGAGGGCATTTTGCAACCCATAGTCTGCAAGAAAATGGCCATTGGAAAAACCTGACTCAACAATACAACTCTAGTTCGGATATTTCGCCAACTGCAGGTCAAATGCCTCGTTTATTAGGATTAGCTCAAGCCTCTAAAGTATATAGAAACGAAAAAAGTGTCGCTTATAAAACCAATTTTTCTAATAAAGGTAATGAGGTTGCTTGGGGTACCATTGGTAATGCAAGTACAAGTGAAGGTTTATTTTTCGAAACTATAAATGCAGCTGGAGTTTTACAAGTACCTATGATTATAAATGTTTGGGACGATGATTACGGAATTTCTGTACATGCAAAACACCAAACTACAAAAGAAAGTATTTCAGAAATCCTAAAAGGATTTCAAAGAGATGAAAAAAATAAAGGCTATGAGATTTTTGTTGTAAAAGGATGGGATTATGTTCAGCTTATGAATAGCTATCAAAAAGCTGCAAAAATAGCAAGAGAAGAACACGTACCCGTTTTAATCCATGTTAAAGAACTAACCCAACCACAAGGACACTCTACCTCTGGATCTCATGAACGCTATAAAGACAAAGAACGTTTAGCATGGGAAAAAGAACATGATTGTTTGGCAAAAATGCGTGAATGGATTTTAGACTTTGAATTAGAAACAGAAACAGGAGAAACTTTACGTTTTATTAACGGTGAAGAAGAATTAATCCTTTTAGAAAAAGAGGCAAAAAAAGAAGTAACTAACGCAAAAAGAAATGCCTGGAATGCGTTCTTAAATGAAATAAAATCAGAGCTTTTAGAAGTTTCAGATCTTTTAAAAAAAATAGCTATTAAAAGCAAAAATCATAACTTTATCAATAAACATATTAATGACTTAAACGACATTAAAGAACCTACTAGAAAAGATTTTTTGTCTACTGCTAGAAAGTGCTTATGGTACGTTAGAGATGAAAATATTAATGGTAAAACTGAGTTGCAGAAATTTATAAAAGATGCATTATTAAAAGCACATGATAAATATTCATCTCACCTAACAAGTGAAACTGAAGAAAGTGCTATTAAGGTTTTAGAAGAAACACCTACGTACGCTCCTGAAAAAAATTTAGTAGATGGTAGAATAGTCATGAGAAATAATTTTGATGCTATTTTAACCAAACACAAAGACGTATTGATTTTTGGAGAAGATGCAGGTTTTATTGGTGATGTAAATCAAGGTTTAGAAGGGCTACAGGAAAAATACGGGGACATCAGAATTTCAGATACTGGTATTAGAGAAGCAACTATTTTAGGCCAAGGAATTGGCTTAGCCATGAGAGGGTTAAGGCCCATTGCAGAAATTCAATATTTAGACTATTTATTGTATGCGCTTCAAATTATGAGTGATGATTTGGCAACTTTACGTTACAGAACGTTTGGTAAGCAAAAAGCACCATTAATCATAAGAACAAGAGGACACCGATTAGAAGGTATTTGGCATGCAGGCTCACCTATGGGAGCAATAATTAATAGTTTAAGAGGAATTCATGTTTTAGTTCCTAGAAACATGACTAAAGCTGCAGGTTTTTACAATACCCTACTAGAAGGTGATGATCCTGCATTGGTAATTGAATGTTTAAACGGCTATCGTCTAAAAGAGGAATTGCCTACAAATTTAGGCGAATTCAAAACTAAAATAGGTGTTGTAGAAACCATTAAAGAAGGTACAGACATTACTATTGTTTCTTATGGATCTACCTTAAGAATTGTAGAAGATGCTGCCAAAGATTTAGCACAAGTAGGTATCAATATAGAAATTATTGATGCTCAAAGTTTATTGCCTTTTGATTTAGACCATGATTGTGTAAAAAGTTTAGCAAAAACCAATAAATTATTGGTTGTTGATGAGGATGTTCCTGGAGGAGCTTCTGCTTACATTTTACAGGAAATTTTAGAAACTCAAAACGGATATCAATATTTAGATAGCAAACCATCAACATTATCTGCAAAAGCACACAGACCTGCTTATGGTTCCGATGGCGATTATTTTTCTAAGCCATCATCTGAAGATGTATTTGAGAAAGTATATGGGATTATGAATGAATTTAATCCTGAAAGATTTAAAAGTCTCTACTAGAAATAAATAAAAATCCCAATCAAAAATGATTGGGATTTTTATTTTAACAAAACGCTATTTTATATCGATTGAGTTTTTCTTATTTTAGGGAACTCAAAATTCAAACTTAATTTTCATGAAAAAACTATCCCTACTTTTTGTGCTTTTAGCCTTTTTATTTCCAAAAGAAATAGATGCACAAAGAAAAAGATCTAAGAAAAAGAATACGGAACAGACTATTCCTAAACCTAAAAAAAATAAAACACCTAAATATTCAGATTTTGTAACTTCGAAAACAAAGTCTTATGAAGGGTTATTTAAAGTTCATCACACAGACAATAAATTCATGTATGAAATTCCAAAAACGCATTTTGGAAAAGAGCTATTATTGGTAACTAGAATCAAAGACATTCCTGCAAATTTAGGAGGTGGCTATGTAAATGCAGGTTCTAAAATCAACACGCAAGTAGTTGTTTGGGAAGAGTTTCAAGATAAGATTTTATTAAAAGTAAAGTCTTACAATGCTGTTGCAAATGACTCTTTACCAATTTACAAATCTGTAAAAGCCAACAACTTAGAACCGATCATATATGCTTTTGATATAAAAACTCAAAATACTGACTCAACTGCAGTTTTAATAGACGTAACTAAGTTTTTTACTTCAGATATTAAAGCCATTTCTGCACTTCCAGAAAGATACAGAAGCACTTATAAGGTAAGAAGGTTAGATGCATCTAGAAGTTTTATCAACTCTATTAAAAGTTACCCAGAAAATATTGAAGTAGTTCAAGACTTCACTTATGATGCTGCAGCACCACCAAGCAATTCAAATACCAATACAATCACCATTCGCGTAAATCAATCTATGATTGCATTACCCGAAAATAAAATGATGCCAAGAATTTACGATAAGAGGGTTGGCTATTTTTCAATTGGAAATGTAGACTATAGTTCAGAAGCTTTAAAAGCAGACGCAAAAAGATACATTAGAAGATGGCGATTGGAACCTAAAGATATTGATGCGTATCATCGTGGAGAGTTGGTAGAACCTATAAAACCAATTGTGTACTATTTAGACCCTGGGACTCCAGAAAAACTTAGAAAATACATCAAGCAAGGAGTTGACGATTGGGCTAAAGTATTTGAAACTGCTGGTTTTAAAAATGCAATTATGGCAAAATATCCGCCAACAAAAGAAGAAGATCCAGAATTTAGCATGGAAGATGTAAGGTATTCTTCTATCAGATATGTAGCCAGTACAACAAGAAATGCTACAGGTCCTAGTGTGTCTGACCCAAGAACAGGAGAAATTTTAGAAAGTGATATTATATGGTACCACAATCACTTGCGTTCTTACAGAAATAGGTATTTGTTAGAAACTGGTGCTGCAAACCCATCAGCAAGAACCTTAGATACACCTGCAGAAGAAATTGGCGAAATGATGCGTATGGTAATTTCTCACGAAGTTGGGCATGCTTTAGGGTTACCTCACAATATGGCAGCAAGTTATGCGTATCCTGTAGACTCTTTGCGCTCTGGAAGTTTTACGCAAAAAATGGGAATTGCAGCCACAATAATGGATTATGCGCGGTACAATTATATTGCTCAGCCTGGTGATAAAAATATTCGATTTATACGTCAGTTAGGACCTTATGATCATTACGCAATTAATTGGGGGTACAGAAAAATCCCTAAAGCAAAAACGCCAGTAGAAGAGGTAAAAACACTAGATAAATGGATTGAAGAGAAGGCCGGTAATCCAATCTACAGATTTGGAGGTCAGCGTTTTGATCCATCAGCACAAACTGAAGGTATTGGAAACGATCAAGTAAAAGCGTCTACGTATGGTATAAAAAACTTAAAAATAGTAGCAAAAAATTTACCAAAATGGACGTCAGATCAAACTAATAATTACGAAGATTTGTCAGAATTATATGGAGAATTATTAAGTGTTTGGAGTAGATATGTTGGGCATGTTTCAGGAAATATTGGAGGTATTTATGAATACAATAAAAAACCATCTCAAAAGGGATTAATATACCAACCAGTAGCAAAAGAAAAACAAAAAGAAGCTATGGATTGGCTACAAGAAAATGCGTTTAAAACTCAAAATTGGTTGTTGAATGATACTATTTTAGCCAATATAAATGAAAGTGGTTATACCAACAGAATGTTACGCTTGCAAAGTAGACAACTTAATAGTTTGTTAAACACCTCTAAACTAGAAAGAATGATAGATGCTACTGTTTTAACCCCCCCTAATTACAGCGTTATAGATATGGTTAGAGATTTAAGAAAAGGAATTTTTAAAGAAGCAAATTATACCAGAAATGTAGGGGTATTTAGACGTAATTTACAAAAAACCTTCATTAATAGAATGGCTACAATTATCAATGCAAAAGGAACAAAGCATGCAGATATTAATGCTATTCTTAGAGGAGAATTAGAAGCTTTAAATTTTGCACTTACTATTGCAAAAAACAGAAGAATTAATCGCATTACAAAATACCATTATAATGATTGTATTGCAAAAATTAAAGAAGTGCTAAATCCTAAGTAAAAGTCAAGTTCTTACTATTCTATTTCCTATTGCACAGTCTAAACAACGTTTTTCTGTGCAATAGTTATTTTTTAATGTAAGTAATGCCTGACTTTCCATAGCGTTATTCGCTGGAATTTTTAATTCAGCAAAACGTGTAATAATTGTGTTTTTCTCTGCGGCTACTTGTTCAATTAAGCTAATTATTGATTGCTTGTTCTTGGCTCCAGTATTTCTTAAATACACAAACTTTAGTGGTAAAATACTATTTATCAAAAGTAAATCTATGAAGGATTTTGTAAGTTTTTTAGGAGATTTTTTTGAGGTAGTTTCAAATGTATAATGTTCTTGCCAGAAATCATCAACGCTAAAATTAAGAAGTGAATAAACATCTACTTTGGTATTTAATTTTAGCAGCTTGGAAAATAAATGTTGATGTAAAGAAAATAATGTCACTAATTGTGCAATTCGTATTGTTGGAAAATTAGTGGGCCTCATTCTAAAAAATAGAAAATTATTTTTAGAGAGTGATTTAAGGTTGTATTTATGTTTTAGGTATCTAAATTCCTCCTGTAATTTAAAAAAATAAGGATTCTCTATATTTTCATCTAAAAAACCTGCCATACCAAAAAGCAATGCCATTAATGAATTTTCACGAGTTGCTACTTTTCTAAAAATTGTATAATCAATTGATTTTGCGAGGTCTAAAAATGCATTCCCATTCACCTTTAATCCAAAGTTTTTAGCAATTAACTGAAATAAAACTGCCTCATAATTGTTATTAGATTCTTTTAGCAAAGTATCTATTAGAATAGATTTTTGCTCTAAACGTTCTATATACAAACGTTCCAACCAATTTTTTAGCAAAAAAGAATCTATAGAATTAATTTGCTTTTCACAAGGTATCCACTGGCTATTTTTAAAATTAAATTGATGGTAATTTAGTACAACTTCTTTTCGCACCACATCTTTTAAAACAAGTGTTGGCAATGGGCAATTATTAGCCATATAAATAACAGTATCATGCTCCCAAACAACATGTAAAATTACAGCATCATAATTACTATCCTGCTCATGTTTGTGCATATACCAATCTGAAGATTTTACATGCATTTCTACATTACCTGCCCACAACTGATCATCAATAATTAACTGAGCATTTAAAAAATCTGGTCCTTCATTTTTATTTAAGACTCCTGTTTTTTGAATTTGTATTCCATTACCATTAGTGGTAACTAATTGATTTGTAGAAAATAATTTGTATTGCCATACATAGTATAGGAACTCCTCTTTCATACATTTTTGTTTCAATGTACAAAAAAATTTATAAGCATATAAATTTAAATAATCATTAAGACAAAACTTGTTGGACTTTATCTTTTACTTTTGCAACTAAAATATAAAAATGAATACAATAGAGAGTTTACAATGGAGATATGCAGTTAAGAAATTTAACTCTGATAAATTTCTTGACAATACTCAAATCAACACCCTTAAAGAAGCATTTAATTTAACTGCCACTTCTTACGGCTTACAACCCATAACGTTAGCGGTCATTAAAAACAAAAAAATTCAAAAAGAACTATTAGCACATTCGTACAATCAGGCCCAAGTTGTAGACGCTTCTCATTTGTTAGTTATTTGTATTCCAAAAGAATATCACACAGAGGAAGTACATAAATATTTTGATTTGGTACAAAAAACTAGAAAAACAGAGGACCGTATTTTACAGCCTTTTAAAAATTTTTTAACTGCTGAAATTGATAAAAAACCTCAAGAAGAATTATTAAAATGGTCTAAAAACCAGGCATATCTTGCTTTAGGAAACCTGTTAACCGTTTGTGCAATCGAAAAGATCGATGCTTGCCCTATGGAAGGATTTATTCCAAAAAAATATGATGAAGTATTAGGTTTAGCAAATAAAAACCTAACAGCTGTTCTTGCACTACCTGTAGGATATAGAGCAAATGACGACTATATGAAAGATTTAAAAAAAGTGCGAAAAAACATAAAAGATAGTATTATCAATTTTGATTAGATAAAAAAAATTCATTGAAAAGCCTTCTTTTGAGAAGGCTTTTTTTTTAGCCCTTAAAAATCGTATTTTTGTAGGAATAAAACTGTATTCGTAAAACGATGACTAAAGAGATTAGAAATATAGCTCCAAAAACTGTTTGGAATCATTTTTCAGATTTAAATGCTGTTCCTAGACCTTCAAAAAAAGAAGAGAAAATCATTCAGTTTATGGTTGATTTTGGCTCACGTTTACAACTTGACACTTCTGTAGACAAGGTTGGTAATGTGATTATAAAAAAACCAGCTTCACCTGGAATGGAAGATAGAAAAACCATTGTTATGCAAGGACACTTGGACATGGTTCATCAAAAAAACGCAGAGACAACATTCGACTTTGAAAAAGAAGGAATCAACATGTTTGTAGATGGTGACTGGGTAAAAGCTAAAGGCACAACTTTAGGAGCAGATAATGGTTTAGGAGTTGCTGCAATAATGGCTGTTTTATCGTCTACAACTATTGAACATCCTGCTATAGAAGCTCTTTTTACTATAGATGAAGAAACTGGCATGACTGGTGCTATGGGATTACAACCTAATGTTTTAAAAGGAGAAATTTTACTAAATCTAGATACCGAAGAAGACGACGAAATTGGAATTGGTTGTGCAGGTGGTATAGACATTACAGCCACAAAGAAATATATACAAGATCCTTTACCAAAAAATACAACAGCTTTTAACATCACTGTAAATGGATTACAAGGAGGACACTCTGGAATGGATATTATAAAAGGTTTGGGTAATGCTAACAAAATAATGAATCGCTTGTTATTTGACGGTTTTACAAACTATAGTTTGCGAATTACCAAATTAAACGGCGGTGGTTTACGCAATGCAATTCCTAGGGAAAGTTTTGCAACAATAGTTGTTGATAAAGAGTCAAAAAATAGCTTTTTATCAAACACCAAGTCGCTTATAGAAAATATTAAAAATGAATATGCCTCTTTAGAAAAAGAGTTAAATATTGAAATTAAAGCGACCGATTCTCCAACTAAAGTAATGGATATTGATGCTCAAGAGAAGTTGATTAAAGCTATTTACACTACGTTAAATGGAGTGTATAGAATGAGTCCAGATGTAGAAGGGTTGGTAGAAACCTCTAATAACATAGCAAAAGTAGCGGCAGACAATGGTAATATTCAACTACTCTGTTTAACAAGATCTTCTTCTGAAAGCAATAAGTGGGACCTAGCAAATGCAATCAAATCTGGCTTTGAATTGGCTAATTTTAACGTACTGTTTTCAGGAACTTACCCAGGATGGTTGCCCAATAAGAATTCCTCTATATTACAAGTTGTAGAAAACACCTATGTTTCGCTTTTTAAAGAAAAACCAAATGTAGCTGCTTGTCATGCAGGTTTAGAATGTGGTATCTTAGGGCAAAATTACCCTAATATGGAAATGATTTCTTTTGGCCCAAACATTAAAGGAGCTCACTCTCCTGATGAGCGAGCACAAATATCATCAACACAAAAGTTTTGGAAATTATTATTAGAAGTTCTAAAAAACATTCCTAAAAAAGAGGATACCCAATTTTAAGACTATCGATATTAAGAACAGCTTAATTTGTTAAAAAACAGCTTAAAATCATTTTAACAAACTAATTTACAAAGAACTACTATTTTAAAGGATTGTTAACATCTTTCAATTAAATAAAACAGAAAAAAATGTAATTTTACTACTGAGTAATAAAAGCTTTACATGGGAAAAATAATAGCCATAGCAAATCAAAAAGGAGGAGTAGGTAAAACCACTACAAGTGTAAATCTTGCAGCTTCTTTAGGTGTCTTGGAAAAAAAAGTGTTATTGATAGATGCAGATCCACAGGCAAATGCGTCTTCTGGACTAGGGGTTGATGTAGAAACTTTAGAGTTTGGAACCTACCAGGTATTAGAGCATACAATTTCTGCTACAGAAGCTATTATTAAAACAAACTCTCCAAATGTTGATATTATACCTGCGCATATAGATTTAGTGGCTATTGAAATAGAATTGGTAGACAAAGAAGAGCGAGAATATATGCTTAAAAAATCTTTAGAAGAAATTAAGGATTTATATGATTATATTATTATAGACTGCGCCCCTTCATTAGGACTTATCACATTAAACGCTCTTGTTGCGGCCAATTCTGTAATTATTCCAATACAATGTGAATATTTTGCCCTAGAAGGTTTAGGGAAATTGCTAAATACTATAAAAAGTGTTCAGAAAATCCATAATGAGAATTTAGATATCGAAGGACTATTACTAACCATGTTTGATTCACGTTTACGTCTTTCTAATCAGGTGGTAGACGAAGTAAGAAAACATTTTTCTACAATGGTTTTTAATACAATTATTAGAAGAAATACACGTTTAGGAGAAGCGCCTAGTTACGGAGAAAGTATTATTGCTTACGATGCCACTAGTAAAGGTGCTATAAATTACTTAAATTTAGCACAAGAACTCTTAAAAAAGAATGTATAGTTATGGCAAAAGCAACTAAAAAGCAAGCTTTAGGAAGAGGGTTATCTGCGCTGTTACAAGATAGTCCTAATCGTAGTTCTGCACATGATAAAAATGCTGATAAATTAGTCGGTTCTATTATAGAAATAGAACTAAGTAAAATTGAAGTAAACCCCTATCAACCAAGAACTTATTTTGATGAAGAGGCCCTAAAAGAATTGGCAAATTCAATTAAAGAACTAGGAGTTATACAACCAATTACAGTACGTAAATTACCAGATAATTCGTTTCAATTGGTTTCTGGTGAAAGAAGATTTAGAGCTTCTAAATTAGTTGGCAATACATCCATACCTGCTTATATACGAATTGCAAATGACCAAGAAATGCTAGAAATGGCATTGGTAGAAAATATACAACGTAAAAATTTAGACCCAATAGAGGTTGCACTTTCTTACCAACGTTTGATTGAAGAGATAGCCCTAACCCAAGAGGAACTAAGTACTAGAGTTGGTAAAAAAAGGTCTACAGTCACCAATTATTTACGTCTTTTAAAATTAGACCCAATTTTACAAACAGGTATAAGAGATGGTTTCATTTCTATGGGACATGGTAGGGCTATGATTAACATAGAAAACACAGAAGATCAATTACATATCTACGAAAAAATACTTCGCGAAAAACTATCTGTAAGACAAACAGAGGATTTAGTAAAAGCGCTAAAAGGAGAAACAAAAACTAAACCTAAGAAAAAATCAATTCCTACTTTTGTAAAAAATAATACCAAAAAATTTAACGCCTTTTTTGGCCATCCTGTAGATATTAAAGTGAACGCTAATGGAAAAGGAAAAATCACTATTCCTTTTCATTCTGAAGAAGATTTTAATAGAATAAAAAAACTACTCGAATAAAGTGTTACTAAAAAATTTAATAGTTGTTTTTATCATTACTTTTTTTTCTATGAATTTGTATTCACAGAGAGATTCAATAGCACCTGTAAAAAAAGTTAAAGACAAAATTAAATCTTCACAAGATGTTTACAACCCTTTAGCACCCTCTAAAGCCGCTTTTTATTCAGCTATTTTTCCTGGATTAGGCCAAATGTATAATAAGAAATACTGGAAAGCACCAATAGTTTGGGGAGCACTAGCCATACCAATGTATTATTATCAAATAAATAATTCTGATTACGGAAGATTTAGAAGAGCTTATCGATTAAGAAAAAATGGATTGCAAGATGAGTTCACAATTAATGGCGTAGAAACCATATCTACACAAACTTTAGAAACAGCACAAAAGCAGTTAAGAGAGAATAGAGATTTATCTTTATTATCTGGAGTTATTATTTATATACTACAAATCGTAGAAGCAAGTGTAAATGCTCATTTAATGCAATTTAATACAGATGATAATCTAACATTTAGACCTACTATAATTCAAGATCCAATCTCTTTTGACGCACCTACTGTAGGCTTAACAATCAAATACAACTTTTAAATGAAAATTGCACTTTTAGGATATGGAAGAATGGGAAAAGAAATTGAAAAAATTGCAATTTCTAGAGGTCACGAAATTGTTATTCGTAAAGAAGACAACACTCAAATTGACATTACTAAAGCAGATATTGCTATAGATTTTAGTATCCCTTCCTCTGCTTTTGAAAATATTACCAATTGCTTTCATAACGGAGTTCCTGTTGTTTCTGGAACAACTGGCTGGTTAGATCAATACGAAAAAGCAGTTGCTATCTGTGAGGCTAAAAAAGGGGGGTTTATCTACGCCTCTAACTTTAGTGTGGGTGTAAATATCTTTTTTGAACTGAATAGGCAACTGGCAAAAATGATGCATAAAATAGACAATTATTCTATTGCTATGGAAGAAATTCATCATACTAAGAAATTAGATGCACCAAGTGGAACTGCAATTACATTAGCAGAAAGTATCATCTCTGAAACAGATCAAAAAAAATGGGCATTAGATAAAAGTGAATCAGAAACTACGATACCAATTGTTGCCAAAAGAATACCAGACGTTCCTGGCACACATACTGTTGAATACAATTCTGATGTAGATACTATAGAAATTAAACATACAGCACACAATAGAAAAGGTTTTGCTTTAGGAGCAGTAGTTGCTGCAGAGTGGCTTTTGAATAAAACAGGAGTATTTACAATGAAAGATGTGTTAAACATCTCATAAATACTGTAACTTTTTTGTTATTTTGCGCCAAATAAAAGATTAAACTTCTTTTCCTGTAAAAGAAAATAAAATTTTAGACATGACATTTATTCAATGGTTCTTATTCTTCTTAGTAATACAAATTATTCATTTTTTTGGTACTTGGAAACTGTATAAAAAAGCTGGAAGAAAATCTTGGGAAGCCTTAGTGCCTATTTATAATGCAATTATTTTAATGCATATTATTAAACGCCCAAAATGGTGGGTACTTTTGTTATTTATTCCAGTTGTAAACTTATTAATGTTTCCAATACTATGGATAGAAACAATTAGAACTTTTGGCTTTTACAAAAAAATAGATTCGTTACTTGTAATTGGTACACTAGGTTTCTATATCTATTATGTAAACTACGCTACAGATGCAACTTACAATTCTGAGAGAAGTTTAAAACCACGTTCTGAATTTGGAGAGTGGGTAAGCTCTATTACGTTTGCTATTATTGCTGCTACCTTAGTGCATACTTATTTTATGCAGCCATTTACTATACCAACCTCTTCGTTAGAGAAATCTTTACTGGTAGGTGATTACTTATTTGTAAGTAAATTTCATTACGGAGCTCGAGTTCCATCTACAGTAATTGCAGCTCCAATGGTACATGATTCATTACCATTTACTGGAAGCAAATCCTATTTACAAAGTCCACAACTACCCTATACACGTTTACCTGGACTTCAAAAAATAAAGAATAATGATATAGTTTGTTTTAATTGGCCTGCAGATTCTTTAGCTACAATGTGGGGGGATACTTCTGGGAAATTTACCTACAAGCCTTTTGATAAAAAAACAAACTATGTAAAACGTTCAGTCGGAATTGCAGGAGATTCTTTAGAAATGAGGAATGGATATATTTACATTAACGGTAAAAAGAATACTTTACCTTATAGAGCAAAACTTCAATTTTATTACACATTTGAATGTAAAGAACCTATTAGTCAAAGTTCTTTTCCAAAATTCTTATTAAGTAAAGAAAGAACAGGGGTGTATAGAATACTTTCTGAATACTGGAACAACAAAAAGGTACAAGAAGCAATTAAAGAAAATGGTAGTTTAACTAAAATAGGCGAAGATTCCTTGTATACTGAGGTAGCAGGAGGCATAAACCCTCAGTTTGCACAGCGTCTTAAAATGAGTAATGTTGAAAATAAAATAAACATTAACATGACCAGTGAGGAAGCTGCTCGTCTTAAAAAATATCCTCTGACAATATCTGTTAAAAAAATAAATCACGATGCAGACGAAGCCATTTTTCCACATGTAAAAGAATTGGGATGGAGTCAAGATAATTTTGGCCCTATATACATTCCTAAAAAAGGGGCTACAGTTACTTTAAATTCAAAATCATTGCCTTTTTATGAGCAAATTATTAAGAATTATGAGCATAACGATCTAATGGTTAATGGAGATGATATTTTTATAAATGGCCAAAAAGTTTCATCTTACACATTTCAACAAGATTATTATTACCTCATTGGAGACAATAGACATAATTCTTTAGACGCACGTTACTGGGGTTATGTGCCTTTTGATCATGTACTAGGAAAACCTGTAATGATTTGGTTTAGCTGGGATGCAAATGCACCTTCCTTTTCAGAAAAAATAAAGTCTATACGATGGAATAGAATGTTTACTACCGTTCATGGAGATGGAGAACCGGTTTCTTATAGGTACTTTGTGTTTATTCTTATAGGTATTTATAGTCTATGGAGTTATACAAAAGGGAAAAAAAGGAAAAAGTGAACCTTTTAAGAACAAACATTCCATGTCTTTATTTATACCTACTTACTTCTCTCCTATTTCCCAGTATGCAGAAATTGTAAAGTCTGAGCAAATTATCTTTGAAATGGAAGATAATTTTCAAAAACAAAGCTATAGAAATAGATGTTACATTTATAATGCTAATGGAAAACAACTGCTTAGTATTCCCGTTAAACACACTGCCTTAAATGGCAGAAAAAAAACAAAAGATACTCTTGTAGAAAACGACTTTCCCTGGCAAGACCAACATTTTAAATCATTACAATCGGCTTATAGAACCTCTCCTTTTTTTGATTTTTTAGAGGATGAAATTGCACCAATATTTCATAAAAAATATAAATTTTTGCACGATGTAAACATAGATACCTTTCTATTTATAAAAGAGACTTTACAATTAGATTTGGATTTTAAGAAAACAACTTCTTATCAAAATAACACAACTTTAAAAGATTTTAGACATTTAGCAGATCGAAAAAATAAGACCTCCAAAAACATGAAAAAATATATTCAGATGTTTGATGATAAACATGGTTTTATAAAAAACTTATCCATCTTGGACTTGCTTTTTATGGAGGGCCCCAATGCAATAAGCTACCTATAACTATTTTTGGTTTTAATTTTAATATTTAGTGCAAAAAACTTCAAACACAATTCATAAAAACCTACTTTTTGGTGTGAAACAAGTATTAAAACTTTCAAGTAATTTTCTTAGTAGGTGTAAGACTTTTAACTCTTTTGGAGTTTTTTAAGAATCCTTGAAACATCATCAGATATTGAAAGTTTTATTATCAGAAACAAATACACAATTGTAATTAAAATACTCTTTAATAAAATCCCTACAATTGGATGAACAGGGAAATCAAGAAAATAAATTTCTCCAATATGAAAATCCCAAAAACTAAAACATAAATACATACTACCAATAACAAAAAACATTGTTAACGTTTTTGATGTAAATGGGGTCATAGAAAATTTACTTTTTACAAAGAATATTTTACCTGTATTCGCAGTAAAAATTACAATTAAAGTTGCTAACGCTAATCCATCTGTACCCATTTCTAAATGATAATAAAATAACGTATTCAAAAAATACACCGAAAAAGCCATGGCTAAACTAAAGGGTAAAGTAACCCTATAATATTTAGAGTTATTAATAATTGCGCCATTATTACCTAAAAATCCATTGTACATTTTTAATAACGAAATCATAAAAACAACTAAAGCTCCACCTGCATATTCTAACGGTAACAGTAAGAAAAGTTGATGAATATTAGCATTCACCAAAATAAAAAAGAAGCCACTAATCAATAATAAGTTAATAGAACTTTTTTTATAAAGTGAAGCAACCTCTTTATGGTTCTCTTCATTTAATGTTTTAGAAGTTAGTGGTTGTAAAATATTTAACATGGCTCTGCTAGGTGCCTCAATAAAGGAACCTATAAAAACAGCTACAGCATAATAGGCCGCCTTTTCTAAAGATTCTTTTCCAGGTATCATAAACTTATCGATATCTAAAATGATAGCTCCTGCACTACCCGCTAAAATAATATACACTGAAAAACGTATTATTTCATTAAAATTTTCAGGTCTCGATACGGTGAATTTAGGAAAGTATAAGCGAAAAGCATACACCATCATTACCAACATACGTAAAAAATAGGCCCCTGTTAAATAATAAATAAATTCAGGTTTTGAAATGAGCTCAAAATAGACTGCAAATAATAATATCATTACAACTACTCTATTCCATAATTCTTTTAAAACAGTACCAAATACAGATTGGAATTGCACCTTAGCCCAAGCATAAAAAACTTCGAAATAAGCACAGGTAAACGCAATAAGGTAGATCACAAACGTATAGTCTTTAATAATAGGATTTTCTTCAGATAAGTACGTACTAATTTGATCGTAAAAGAAATTACCTAAAAATCCCATAGGGATTGCAATCAAAAGAGGCAAGAACAGAACCGAAGTTAAAAACTTATCTTTTTCTGATTTGGTAAAATAGCTTGAGAAAAATTTAACAATGGTATGATGTATTCCAAGCGCAATTAAGGGCATTAATAAATTTGAAGATGACAATAAAAAAGTAACCAAACCATAGTATTCGTCTTGCAAAAAACGAGTGTATAAAAACAAGGTGTTTACACCTCCAAAGGCAAAGCCTAGGTAAATAAATAGCGTATTTTTAAAAGATTGCTTTAATACAATACCCATATTAGAGTGATTTAATGATTTGTGCTAATTTTTGAGTTAGTTGCTTTCTATGAAATTGATCAATATTAGTTGTGGTGCTATGTAAATTGTCTTTTTTATAGGCTTGATACATGTCCATAACTTTATTTTTTAATGCATTTTTATCAGAATATGAAAAAACATCTCCGGCATTAGTTTCTTTTAGAATAGTTGATAAATCTCCATTTCTAGGACCCATGGCTAAAATAGGTCTTTTTGAAGTTAAATATTCAAAAAGTTTCCCTGTTAAAATACCTTTTGCGTTTTGCACATTAGGAATTAATAATAACAACACTTGAGCTTTCTTTTGAAATTCAATTGCCTTTTTATGCGACACATATTCTTTAAAATTAGTGTTTGAAACTAAACCATATGTGTGTATTTCTTGCTTTACTTCATCTGCAATGTCTCCAATAAAATTAAGCTGTAGGTCTTTTTTAAAAATTGCATTCTCTCTTATTAACTCTTGCAACACTTTAAAAAGTAGTTTAGGATTGCTTTGTTTGGGCAATAAACCTATGTATGAAATTGTAAATTTTTGATCTAACTGATCGGTTGTATCTAAAAAAACTTCATCATCAAAACCATTAGCAACTACTTCTACTCTTTTTGAAGAGCTCGAAAATTCTTTCTGTAATGTGTTACTTACGGTTAAGACACAATCTGCAGTACTTAATACACTGTGCTCTAAATTTTTATTCCATTTTTTAATGAAATTTAATTGCTTAAAGTCTGAGTTGTAATATAAATTTGTCCAAGGATCTCTAAAATCTGCTAACCATTTGATTTGATGTTTCTGTTTTAGTTTCTTTGCAATTAAATGCATGCTATGAGGTGGACCAGAGGAAATAATGACATCTATAGCGTTGTTTTTTAAATAGTTATTTAAATACTTTACAGAAGGTTTTACCCAAAATATTTTTGGATCTGGAATAAAAAAATTCCCTCTAATAAACGATAAAAACCCATTCTTAGTACTATTTGCTATAGTCGTTTTTGAGGATGTGTTTTTTCTTGATAAAAATAAGTCTGTAGGTTCCCAAATGGGTTGTTTTAAAATTGTAATATCATCTGAGATTTGATTTTCTAAAGAAGAATCCAATTTAGGGTAATTCGCGTTATCAACCGTATACACAATAGGCTCTATACCAAAATCTTGCAAGTACTTTACAAATTTTAACCAACGCTGCACGCCAGAACCCCCTGCTGGAGGCCAATAATATGTGAGTATTAATACTTTCAAACTTGAAAATTATCATATAAATGTAGGAGTTTTTTAGAGGTAATTTGCCAAGAAAATTCATTTTTTATGAAAATTGCTCCATTTTCGCCTAATTGTGCTCTTAAATTTTTATCCTCAAACAATTGCAGAACTTTTAGAGTAAAATCCTTTATGTCTTTTTCCTTATGCACTAACCCAGAATTTATTTTATGAACCAATCTTGCTTGGGCTATTGCATTACTGACTAAAATTGGTTTTGCAAAACTCATATATTGAAATATCTTATTTGCATAAGCAACATCATGCTGTAAATTTCTATGTAGTGGTGAAATACAGACATCGCTAGCATTAATGTAAGATTGAAAAAGAGCCACATCTTGCCAACCCTCAAAGTCCACATAATTTTGAATTTCTAAATCAGTTACTTGTTGTTTTAAAATTACATCTGTGGTATTTTTACCCACAATTACTAATTTAATATTGGGTATTTTTTCTTTTAACTTAGGAATAGCTGCTATAGCCGTTTGTAAACCTCTTCTTACATGAGTATCTCCTAAATACAGCAAAACAAAATGTTTTTTATATCGATGTATTATATGTTCATCTAAAGTAAAATCTTCATAAAAAGAAGGTCTAATGGTATTGGGCACTAAAACAAACTTATTTTTTTCTAAAGGCAATCGTTTTTCAAGGCTTTCTATAAACTCGGGGGAAACGGTTATTACCTTTGTTGCTTTTTTTATAAACTCCTCTTCTTTTAGTTTCCATTTATTTGGAGAAATGATATACTTTCCAGGAAAATTTTGTAAGTGAGGATACAATTTCATTACCTCTGGAAGGTTGTCATGCAAGTCTAAAACTACGGGTAAATTCCATTTTTTATTGGCATTAAAAACTGCTTGTGCGATTTTTATATCGTGAATGTGAAGGACACTAACCTGAGTTGCTTTGATAAATTTTTGAATTTTTTGCTGCATCAAAAGCGTATAAAAAGGAACTGTATACGCTAAAGCCGATAATTTATACTCCAACGTATTGGAAAGGTATCGCTTTACAGATATGCCTTGTATTTGCTCATCTTTAAGCGCTTTAGAATACGACAAACAAAATAAAAATACTTCGTGCCCATTATCAACTAAAGAAACTGCCTCATTTTCTACTCTTGGATCAGGAGGAAAACTAGCATCAAGTATCATGCCTATTTTCATACTACAGATCGCCTATCTTTTTTCTTGTACATAAGACATCCTAAAGAAATTAAAACCAATAACGCATAAGAACTTAATGATATAATGCTTCCTCTCTGAATAACTGTCGGCTCAAATTTGAACACTATTTTATGATTTCCAGCAGGAATTTCTAATCCTCTTAAGACATAATTTACACGATAGTGGGTTATCAAATTTCCATCAACATAGGCATTCCACCCTTCTTTGTAGTATATTTCTGAAAAAACTGCAAATTGATTACTTTTTGTACTTGTGCTGTATGACAATTCATTAACCTTATAACTGTCTAAAGAAATAACTGCAGTACTGTCTCTTTTAAAATTCAAATTATTATTTATGTCAAAAAAACTAGTATCAATAACGGCTTTATTTTTGAGGTCTAAAGTATCTAAAATTTGTATTTCTTGATCTGCGGAATTTACAAGTACTACTTCGTTAACAAACCATGCATTGCCATAGTGATCCGAATTCTGTTGCACTTGAAGTTGATTGTTTTTACCAGGAACTATAAAATATTTTGTATTTAACATGTTTAAAACATTCATGTTATTTTTTACGATTTGGTAATCGAACAATTCTTTATAACGCAACATCTTCGCTGCATGATACCCCCCAATTGAATGGTGAAAATAAGAAGTAGATGCATCTTGCATTGGATCTACAGAAAAGTTTGCAACTCTATAATGAGTAGTATCTTTAACTATTTGCTTGTCTACATTAGTCGCTACAAAAGGTTTGTCTACTTTTCTAGAAGAAGTAAAATTAGAGTCATTTAGGTAACGTTTATTTACAGTTAACAAATCAACTAAGACAAAAACGGCTAACACTAAAATTGCAGTACGCTGTTTTAACTTATTTTTTAAAGTAAACCATAAAGTAACAAAAGTTAATACTACAAAAAGAAGGGTTTTTAAAGTATCTGAAAGTAACATCCATTTTCTATCTGCTATGACAGCATCTAGCAATCCTGGTAAATCTTTATAACTAGCATCCCTTAATCCTTCAAAAGTTGAAAAACTGTGTGCCAATAGAAACCCCAAAATAATAAGACCTGAAAAAGTATACAACGCTTTTTGTAATGCTTCTTTTTTTGAAGCTAGTGATTTTTTAGTACTAAAAAAATCCTTTAACCCTAAGACCGCTAAAATAGGAACACATAGTTCTGCAATAATTTGTATAGAGGAAACTGCTCTAAACTTATTGTAAAGTGGCACATAATCGATGAATAGATTTGTTAAACTATCAAAATTCTTACCCCAACTTAATAAAATGGAAAATAGTGTCGCTGCTACTAGCCATTCTTTTAGCCTTCCTTTTACTAAAAATAGCCCTAAAAAGAATAAAAAACAGATGACAGCGCCTATGTAAGCAGGTGCCTCTATAATTGGTTGATCTCCCCAGTAGGTAAGCACTTGTTTGGAGTATTCATCTGCGACTTTTTTTCCTGCTGTTTTTTCTATTACTTGATAAAAATTAGAGCTTTTATCTAACTCCTCAACTGTACCTCCTCCCATAAATTTTGGGATAAACAAATTGAAAGTTTCTAATTTTGAGTAACTATATTGTGTAATGTAATTCTTGTCTAATCCTTGATTTTTTTCTTTTGGTGTACCATCTGCATTAACAGTTAAATAAGATGTGCCTCTAGTACTGTAATCTGTGTACTCTTTCATAGCCATAAGTCTTGGTGCATTTGCACCAATACCTAGTATCACTGCTGTTAAAATAACAACTGTTTGTTTTATAAATCGGAAATATTCTTTTTCTTTAACGGCATAAATTAACTCAACAACACCATAAATTAAAAGGCAGAAACCTAAATAATAAGTCATTTGAATATGGTTCGCATACACCTCTAAAGCCATTGCCAACCCAGTTAGAAAAAAACCTAAAATGTATCTTTTTTGAAAAACGTATAATACACCCGCTAATACAAGTGGCATGTATGCAATTGCATGAGCTTTAGCATTATGCCCTGGAATAAATATGATGATTAAATAAGTAGAAAAACCAAAACCTAATGCCCCTAACACTGCTAACCTCCATGGTACTTTTATTGCTAACATTAAAATAAAAAAACTTAAAAAGTAAAGAAAAGTATAATCTGCAGGTCTGGGTAAAAAACGTAGTAATTTATCCAAAGACCTAACAATGTCATAAGGATAATATGCGCTAATTTGATAGGCTGGCATCCCACTAAAAGAGGTCCCTGTCCAATAAGGTTCCGCCTTATTTTCTAGTCTATAATCTTTAATTTCTTTAGCCATACCCGTAAATTGGGTAATATCTGATTGTGCTAATTTTTGTCCTTTTAATACAGGATGAAAATAAAACAACGCTGCAATAATAAATAAGAGAATTGCTATGGTATAGGGTAAAATCTTTTGTAGTTTCAAACTTAAAATTTAAATTGTGGATTGTAATAAAGTGCTAATCAATTTCCTCAAAATCTACATATTCACCTACAGAATTTTTAGATTGTGATTGTTTTTTTGGTGCTTTATCTATAATAGTCTCTCCTTCTTTGACAGTATTTTTTGGTTCTCGCTTTCCAAATTGTTGTGCTGCTTTTTGCTGCATACTACTCGCTACTTTATTTAACAAAAATGGTGCTATTAGCTTAGCTATAAATTTAAAACCATAGTAAAACAAGAGTAAAAAGAAGATTGTTTTTAATAAACCCATTTAAAACATATATTTAATAAGAATCAAAAATAGCAATTTGACAACAATTGATACGTTAACAAAGTACAAAACTTTAAGAATCGTAAAAAAGTATGCATTCCTTTTTAAACCATTTTTTTTATTCTATGTTTGTTTTGCTAACTCTTTAAACAACAAGGTTAATGATTACACATTGTATTAAGAAATTACTTTTTATTTTTATTGTACTCAGTTTTTCTTCAGCATATTGCCAGTACACTAATTTAATCAATTCTAATAAACCAGGATTTTCAGAAAGTCCTTATGCAGTTGGCAAAGGAGTGTATCAGTTCGAAAACAACTTGTTTTTATTAAATGCCCCCATAGAAAATAGCACCAACAACTTACAATCAACTGGTTTAGATTTTTTATTTAGGACTAGTTTTCTTTCAGAAAAACTAGAATTTAATTCAAAAGTTAGATACCAAAGAGATGAAATCAATTTATCAAATGAGTATACCAATGGACTAGGCAAATTTACAATTGGTGCGAAATACTTATTGTTTCAACAAACATATGAGGATAAGAAAAAAGAAGTAAGAAGTTGGAAAAAGAGAAATGCTTTTGATAAAAAAAGACTAATACCCTCTGTTGCGCTTTATGCAGGCCTAAATACAGACATGTTGAGTGAAACTTATAAAATAGGGCAATTATCTCCTAAAGCAGGGCTACTGTTCCAAAACAATTTAAGCAATCAGTTTACAGTAATTACCAATTTTTTTTATGATTTTATAGGTACCGATTTTTCTGAATTCTCATACATCATAACAGGAACTATAAATTTAAATAGTAGATGGTCTACATTTTTTGAAAATCAAACTACGTATCAAAACAATATTTCAGAAAGTAATTTAGGTAGTGGATTTGCATATCTGTTTAGTAAAGATCTACAAATTAATGCTTCTGCTAGGTATTTATTTGGTAATAACAATGAGGGGTTTTCAGCAGGGATTGGATTCTCGTATAGAATAGATAAACATAATGATAATTTTAAAGGTAAAGATAATAACGGAAAAGCTTTAAATGAAACACCAATCTCTACATACAATAAAAAACAAGACCGCTTTTTTAATAGGCTTTTTCGTATTTTTACCAAAGATTCTAAGAAAATAAAAAGAAGAAAAAAAAGAAAACGAAAACGAAATAAATAACATCATTTTTAATTTTATGATTACTGTAAAAGAAGCCAAAACTAAAAAGGAAATCAAGCAATTTGTTTTGTTTCCTTTTTCAATTTACAAAGACAATCCATATTGGGTACCTCCTATTATTAAAGATGAAATTGCAAATTTTAATCCTAAAAAAAATCCTGTCTTTGAAAATGCTGAGGCACACTTTTTTTTAGCCTATAAAAACAATACAATTGTTGGTCGCGTTATTGCTATCATAAATTGGCATGAAATACATCAACAAAAAATAAAAAAAATGCGTTTTGGCTGGTTTGATGTTATTGATGATATTGAAGTTACTAAAGCCCTTTTAAATAAAGTTAATGAAATTGGTAAGGCAAACAACTTAGCATATATTGAAGGACCAGTAGGTTTTAATAATTTAGATAAAACTGGTGTTTTAACAGAAGGGTTTAATCATATTGGCACCATGATTACTTGGTACAACCATCCGTATTATAAAGATCATTTAGAGCAACTAAATTTTGTAAAAGAAAAAGAGTATCTAGAAAATAAATTTAAGTTTAAAAATGTAGATGCAGTTTACTACAATAGAATTAGTACAATCATTAAAAAAAGATTTAAACTAAAAGCTTTAGACTTTACAAAAACAAAAGATATTTTGCCTTATGTAGATGAAATGTTTCAAGTGTTCAGCGCTTCTTACTCAAAACTATCTACATTTGTTCCGATTTCAGATGCACAAATAGCTTATTTTAAAAAGAAATACATTTCATTTATCAACCCTGAATATATTAAGTTTGTGGTAGACGAACATCATAAATTAGTGGCATTTGCCATTGTGATGCCTTCATTTTCTGAAGCTTTACAAAAAACAAAAGGAAAATTATTTCCAACAGGAATTTTTCATTTGTTAAATGCTAGAAAACACGCTAAAGATGTTACATTTTATTTAATTGGAGTGCACCCAGATTATCAAAATAAAGGAGTTCATGCTATTATTTTTGATCAATACACAAAGACCTTTACTCCTTTAGGAATAGAAAACTGTATTAGAACCCCAGAATTAGCAGACAACGAATCTATAAAAAAATTATGGCAGGACTTTAACCCTGAAAAACATAAAAAGAGGAGAACATATCGAAAAGATATCGAATAATAACACGTTGACATAATGTCTATTAATTCTATTTACGACTTTCTTTAAGGTACTATTATCCTTTTTAAAACCATACCCAATGCAATTATTTTACAATACTGATATTTCTAATAAAACCTCCCAAATTACTTTTGATAAAATTGAAAGCAAACATATTGTTCGTGTTCTTCGAAAAGAAGAAGGGGATGTTCTAAAAATAACGAATGGGAAAGGGTATTTATTTGACGCTGAAATTTTAGTTGCTAGTGACAAAAAATGTATTGCAACTATAATAAATGCAACAACGAAACAAAAACAGTGGAATTACCATTTACATATTGCAATTGCGCCAACAAAAAACAATGATAGAATTGAATGGTTTTTAGAAAAAGCGACAGAAATTGGTATCGATGAAATTACACCAATAATTTGTCATAATTCAGAAAGAAGAGTTGTAAAAAAAGAGCGACTCGAAAAGATCATTCAGTCTGCTATGAAACAATCTTTGAAATTTACATTACCAAAATTGAATGATAGTATTAAATTCAATGATTTTATTGCACAAGATATTGAAGGATTGAAATGTATCGCACATTGTGAAGATTTAGAAAAAAACCTTTTAAAAAATGTTGCAAAAAAAACAGATAAAATCACGATTCTTATTGGTCCTGAAGGCGATTTTTCTCTAAATGAGATTAACAAAGCTCTAGAAAATAAGTATCAGCCAATTTCTTTAGGAGAAAGTAGATTACGTACAGAAACTGCAGCACTTGTAGCGGTAAATACAGTTGCTTTAATTCAAGAGTAAAATCATTTTTATTATATATATTGCTAATCTATTATTAAATAAAATGAAATACCTATTCGTATTCCTTATAGTACTAAAAACTATCGATACTTTTAGTCAAGATGTGGCTATCTTAAAATACAATGGTGGTGGTGATTGGTATGCAAATCCTACTGCGATTCCAAATTTAGTAGCTTTTACTAATAAAAATATAAATACTAGAATCACAACAACTCCTGAATCTGTTGCTGCAAATAGTGAGGATATCTATAACTATCCTATCATTTTCATGACAGGTCATGGTAATGTTTTTTTTTCTGATGAAGAAGCTAATCTCTTAAAACAGTATTTAATTTCTGGTGGATTTTTACACATTTCAGATAATTATGGTCTGGATAAATTTATAAGAAGAGAATTAAAAAAAGTTTTTCCAACCCTAAGTTTTCAAAAAATCCCTAGCAATCACCCTATTTATAATCAAACGTTTAAATTTCCAAACGGAATACCAAAAATCCATGAGCATAACAAAAAACAAGCACAAGGTTTTGGGTTATTTTACGAAGGTAGATTGATTGTTTTTTACGATTATGAAACTGATTTAAGTGATGGCTGGGAAGATCAAATCATTCACAATAACCCAAAAGAAGTTCGAGAAAAAGCTTTACAAATGGGCTCAAATATTATAGAGTATGCTTTTACAAATTAGTTCCAATAGTAGTATTGATGCTATTAAGATAAATTTCGATTCTAATGGTCTATGGGTATTAAATATCGCTATTGCAGTAATTATGTTTGGGGTAGCTTTAGCAATTACGGTAGATGATTTTAAAAGATTACTCAAAAATCCAAAAATTGTTTTTGTGGGTGTATTATCCCAATTTATACTACTTCCAGCGTTTACATTTTTAGGGATTTTATTGATTAAACCCCATCCAAGCTTTGCTTTAGGAATGATGATGATTGCAGCTTGTCCTGGAGGAAACGTATCTAATTTTTTTAGTAAAATGGCAAAAGGAAATGCTGCACTTTCTGTGAGTTTAACCGCGTTTGCCACCCTTATTTGTATTTTTATGACACCTTTTAACCTTCAGTTTTGGGGAAGTTTATACGAACCTACCAACGAAATTTTAAAAACAGTTGAACTGAATTGGGTAGATTTATTACAACTTGTAATTCTGATTTTAGGAATTCCGTTGGTTTGTGGTATGCTTATAAAGCACTACTTTACAGTAATGGCAGGGAAGATTGAAAGAATTTTAAAACCCCTTTCCATGTTGGTTTTTATAGCATTGATTTGTATTGCTTTTTCTCAAAATTTAGATGTTTTTGTAAATTACATACACCTTGTATTGGCGTTGGTTGTGTTTCATAATATTTTTGCATTCTTACTAGGCTATTATACTGCAAAGCTATTTGGTTTAGATCAAAAAGATCGCAAAACAATTGCGATGGAAACTGGAATTCAGAATGGAGGCTTAGGACTATTATTAATTTTTGGCTTTTTTGATGGCTTAGGTGGCATGGCCTTGTTAGCAGCTTTCTGGGGTATCTGGGATGTATTTTCAGGAATGGCTTTAGCCACTTTTTGGGGCAGAACACATAAAGAGTAGACTTCGTAAAAAGATGATTCAAAAAATTTGGTACCAAACCGTAAAAGTATTCCTTAAGGTAAGTTTACACTTTTATGCACAGCAAATTAAAATATATGGAAAAGAAAATATCCCTAAAAAAGGAGCTGTTTTATTTGCTATAAATCATCCAAACGCCTTAATGGATCCTCTTTTTGTTACTTCTTTTAACCCAAGAACAAATCATTTTCTAGTACGTGCAGACGTATTTAAAAATCCATTGATAAAAAAAATTTTAGGCTCATTAAATTTAATGCCTATCTATCGAATTAGAGATGGTAGAAATCAGCTTTCTAATAATGAAGAAATTTTTAATAGATGTTTTAAAATACTTGCTAAGGAAGAAACATTAATCATATTTCCTCAAGGAGGCCACTCAAGAGATCGAAATATAAAACCTCTCAGTAAAGGTTTTACACGAATCGTATTTGGTGCTTTAGCGCAAAACCCTGGTTTAGAAGTTACCGTAATTCCTGTAGGTGTTACCTATCAAAATTCATCCAATTACCCAAGCAAAGTTTGTGTTCAATTTGGTAAAGCTATTGCAACAAGAAAAATAGTATCAGAAAATCAAAAACCAAAAGCCATCTCTATTTTAAAAAATGAAGTTAGCAATCAATTAAAACAATTGACTGTCCATATACCTGATGACGAAAATTACGCAACTATTTTAAACAGTTTAAATAAAGCAAATGTAGATTTTACAAAAGTAGATCACATAAATGCTATGATTGCAAATCAACAAATTCCTACACCTAGAAAAAAGCAAATCAACTTTTTAAAGCCACTCTTCTATATAATTTTGCTAAACAGTTTAGTTCCTTTTTTGATTTGGAAAAAAATAGGCAAAAAAATTAAAGAAATTGAATTTAAAGATACCATGAGATATGGTGTTAATGGACTTACTTTTCCTTTTTTTTATCTATTACAAGCAGTATTAATTTACATAAATTTCAACTGGAAAGTAGCACTGATTTATTGGGTTACTTCTTACTTATTCGTTTTTATATACACTAAATTCTCACCAATAAACACAGAAAAATAAGGGCCCACATTCTTTAAAGAAAGAAACAATAAAATGTACGAATTGTTTTTTTAAAGTACTCGCATAAATAGTACAATTCTACTCTAAAATTGCATCATGAATTACTTGTTGTATTTTTGTACGAATATTTTCTTCTATAAGCCCTGTATTACTCATTGTAGGATAGACTCTATTTGATAAAAAAACATATACAATTCCACTTTTTGGGTCTGCCCATGTGTAGGTTCCTGTAAATCCAGAATGTCCAAAACTTTCGTCTGAAACACATCCACAAGTTGCCTTTATCTCTTTATCTAATTGTGGTTTATCAAACCCTAAACCTCTTCGCACTTTCAAATCTTTAAAATACCTTTTAGTAAACTTTGCTATCGTTTCAGGTTTTAAATATGTTTTACCTCCATAATACCCATTTTGCAAGTACATTTGCATTATTTTGGCGACATCATTTGCATTGGCAAACAACCCTGCATGCCCTGCAACACCCCCTAACATGGCTGCTCCCATATCATGGACTGTTCCATGCACTAATTGATTTCTATAATATGTATCTCTCTCTGTTGGGACAATACTTTGCTTTGTGAATTTTTTTAATGGTAAAAAAGTTGTTCTATTTGCACCTAGCTTAGCATAAAACATTTCATTTGCTAATTGGTCTAACGGTTTATGATAAATATCCTCTAAAACTTTTTTAAAAAGATAATAGCCCAAATCACTGTATTTATATCCTTCTGTTTCCCTTTGTTCCGCTATTTTAATGTATTTGTAAATACTATCTCTGTACGTTTTTTTTAAGTATAAATTTTCAGCAACTTTTAGGGTATATTTTTTAGATTTTTCTGTGCGATAAAATTCTTTGCGATTTTTACCTGTAATACTATCTTGAGTCTCTTTATAAAACGGAATCCAAGATTTTAATCGCGCAACATGAGAGAGTATTTCTTTAACTGAAAGTGTATCTTTATTAGAGTTTTTAAAACCTGGCAACAATTCCGCTAACGTTGTATTTAACGATATTTTTTGTTCTTCTTCAGCTTTCATTAACAACGGTAAAGAGGCCAATATTTTGGTCAAAGAGGCCAAATCATATAGGTCTGAATTTTTAACCTTCACCACTTTTTTATCAGTGTGGTAGCCGTGACTTTTTTGTAAAAAAACTTTGCCATGCCTTGCTGCTAAAATTTGAAAACCTGGTGCCATTTTCTCTTCTAATATGTAACTGGCTAGGCTATCTATCTTTTTTAGAACTAAAGAAGACATTTGCACTTCTTCTGGAATGGTATACTGTAGTCTACCCAATGTTTTTGTTTCTAAACCAACCCCTTGTTTAAATTCATCTCGGATAGAAACTGGCAATTTACCTTTTGCAGCAAAAGCACCAAAAAGCATCTGAGCCGATAATTCTTGTGCCAATTTACTGTTTTGATAAGCAACCAAAATAGAAGAGAGATTTTTAAAACTTTTTAACTGAAGTAAACTATAAGGGCTTGTAAAAACAGCTAAAGTAACTTCTTTATGTCGAGCAATCTCTTGTAACCAAACCAGTTCTTTCTGTGAAAATTTGTAGCTCTTCCAAGGGTGTGCGTTAGATTTATGAAACCCTATAATTACTTTATGATATGGTGTTAGTTTTTTTAAAATTTCATTCAAATTAGGGGCTGAAACTTTGGTGACATTGGTATAATTATTAAGCATATTTAGAAAGTGATTTCCAGAATCATCTCCTAATTTCACATACGCTATCTTCTGCTTATCTAGACGTACTATGGGTAAAGCCTCATTTGAATTTTTTAGCAGTGTTAATGAATTTTTTACCAATGCGCTATGCAAAACTTCATTACTTACCGAATTTAAATCTTCATGTAAATTATTAAGGTCAACAGGATGGTATTTGTGCAAACCCATCCAATATTTTGCTTTCAAAATCTTACGAACAGAATGTTCTAATCGTTCTTCAGTAAGTGTGTTTAAGAGTAATGCTTGTTTAATTAATTGTATAGAAGCAGGAACATCTTGAGGAATTAACAACAAATCATTACCCGCTTGCAAAGCTGCCAAATTAATCTCTGCAGAAGTAGCGTAGTTCGCTGCCCCCTTCATATTTAACCCATCAGTAATAATTAAACCGTTAAAACCTAACTCTTGCTGCAATAGGTTTGTAACCACATTTTTAGATAAAGATGTGGGTAGCTTTGGATTTGTTTCTAAACTAGGGATATTTAAATGCGCTGTCATTACACTTCCAATTCCTGCATCAAATATTTTTCTGTAAGGATAGAGTTCAATGGAATCTAATCTTGCTTTATCAAAATCTAAAAAAGGAAGGGTATGATGAGAATCTGAAGCAGTATCTCCATGACCTGGAAAATGCTTTCCATTTGCCATAACCTTGTGTTTTTGCATTCCTTGAGTAAATGCAATTGCTTTCTGGGCAACATTTTCTTTGTCCTCTCCAAAAGAACGGTTCCCTATTATTGGATTAGCAGGATTAACATTTACGTCTAAAACAGGAGCAAAGTTAATATGTATGCCAAGACGTTTGCAATGTTTGCCTAGCTGTGCTCCAAATTCTTTTATCAAAGAATCATTTCTAATAGCCCCCAAAGTCATGTTCCAAGGAAACTTATAGGTGTTTTTTAAACGCATGTCCAACCCCCATTCGCCATCAAAACCAATCATCAACGGAATTTTTGCAAGTGCCTGATAGTTATTATTTAGTGCTGCTTGCTTTTCTGGGGTACCTTGCATAAAAATTAAATTCCCAACATGGTATTTGGTAATCATTTCGGAAATAAAATCTTCATGTTTTTTATCACGATTGGAATATGCTTGTACCATAAACAATTGCCCTATTTTTTGATCTAAAGACATAGTGTTCATAATACTATCTACCCATTTTTCTTGGGTCAAGTAATCTTTAGTTTGTAATGGGTCTATGGTTTGTGATTCAATTTTACAGAAAAAACCAATAAGAAAAAGTACTACTAATTTTATTCTCATTTATATCGTTTCTATTTTTGAGTTCTTTACTTAGTTTTTACGATTCGTTTTGAAGTGGTCTATCTATTTTTTTAAAAGACGACACAAGAAAAAAGCAACGTAAATTACCTAAGATTAATTAATGATTTACTTACTTTTTAGGCTATTAAAAAGCGTTTGTGCCAACTTTGTTTGGCAGGTACTTCCCAATAGTGTTCAAAATCTTTTTTAGTAGCTACCATGTTGTTAAAAACAACAGTATTCTCAGTAATTTTTTTTGATGCTACAAACCTTTGAAAATCTGGTAATTTCACCAAATTAATAGTATCTCCATCTTTAAAAGAAACGTTCATTTTATTCATCAAATCTATTTGAAATTCTTGTTCTAATTCTTTTACAAAACGAACTGAACTATCTATGGAACAGCCAGAAACAGTATTAAAACTTTCATCGACTGTTAGCACTAAAAATTGATTGTATTTAATGGTAAATGAACCTTTTAAATTATCTCCATGTCTTGTCCAAGAATTAATAAATGCTATTGCTTTATCTGAAATTAATGCTACTTCTTGATTTGTAAACGCTCTATCTGATTGATAAATCCACACGCGAGCATCATCTGGTATATTTTTATAGGCTGTAAACATTTCTTAGAGTATTTTTAGGTTATATTTTTAGAGTATTCTTCTTCTAATCAATGATCTTACTAAACATCTTGATTATCTTAAATTAAACTTTTGTTGTAAGGCTTTTAATTTTTCATCTGCAGATAGTTCCTCTTTTGGTGCAGACATTTTTTCTTTAATTTGTTTTAAAACTTTCTTTGTGTATAATGGAAAATCTGCATTCTGAATCCAATTAAAATACCCAGGGTTTTCTAAAAGTACTTCTGTTACTGTTCTACCTTTGTATTTTCCAAAAGAAAAAATCTCTTCATCTTCATCATTCATTAAAATAAAACCGGCAAAATCAGCTCGCTTACCATGCGTAGAATAAGCGCTTAACGCAGCTACAGTATTGCCAATATCATCATACTTATCTACCTGTGCTAACAAAATTTCGTAGGTTGCATTGGTATCTGCTTCTGCACCATGAGCTCCTTCTAATTCTTTACCACAATAAAATTGATAACCTGCGCCTAATGTTCTTTGCTCTTTTTTATGAAAAATGACTTGTACATCAATGGCTTCTCTATTTTGCATATCAAAATCATAACCTGCACGCATAAGTTCTTCTGCCAATAAAGGGATATCGAATCTATTGGAATTAAAACCAGCTAAGTCACAACCAGAAATCATATCGTTTACCTTTGGTGCTAATTCTTTAAATGTTGGCTCAGTTACTACTTTTTCATTGGTAATGCCATGAACCTCTGTTGCTCCTCTCGGAATTTCAATTTCAGGATTTACCAACCAAGTTTTACTTTCTTTATTTCCGTTTGGAAATACTTTTAATATCGAAATTTCTACGATTCTATCAGTTGCAATATTTACCCCTGTTGTTTCTAAATCAAAAAAGACAATAGGTTTGGTTAGTTTTAAATTCATAAAAGACCCCTTAATTTTAATGTAATCAATAAGTTTAATGGATTATATACCACTCTTTAATTCTTACAATGTACTGTTTTTATAATTTCAAATAATTCTTTAAATATAAAAAAAATAGTTGTTAAAATCTGCTTTTTAAAGAAAGGATTGGTACAGCTTTATTTTTTAAAGTAAAGCCGATTTTTTAAGGTCATTAAGCGCATTTAGATTGCATAAATAGTATTTTTTTGATCTTAAAAAAATGTTGTGAAATTGACACAAAATAAAACCAACAAATCAAAAAAAAACACTTTATAAAGGTTCTATTGCCAACTCTTTAACAAAATATTTACCAATGTTTTTTCCTTGCTTTAAGCCAACTTCTA